>PPYE01106345.1_pt1 | contig 54998 bp, 45 predicted proteins | sample 1559881 | NCBI WGS metagenome assembly PPYE01 (sample SAMN08240022, study PRJNA423297) | Human gut metagenome, whole genome shotgun sequencing project.
TTGTTGAGCACGAGGGGGTTCACCGGCTTTTGCAGAAAATCGAAAGCGCCGTTTTTTAGCGTGTAGACAGCCGACTCCACATCTCCGTGGCCGGTTAAAAAGATAATCGGAAGATGGTTCTTGTTTTGGCTAAGCAATTTTCTTTGAAGTTCGAGTCCTGTCATCTCCGGCATTCTTAAGTCCAAAAGAATGCATCCCGGCTCGATGAAGTTCTCGGTTTCCAGAAAGTCCTTGGCTGAGTTAAAGGTGATAACGTTCCATCCGGTCATCTCCAGCAGCAGCCCCATGGATTTGAGGAAATCCTTGTCATCATCGATCACTCGAATGCGAACTTTCGACTGAAGTTCGGAAATTTCTAAGCAATCAAACATGTTCACACCCCTCTTCTTCATATTTTGAGAAGAATACGTCGGCAATGACTCCGCCCCCGGTTCTTCTTCTGAATTTGATATCTGCGCCGAAATGATCGGCAATCCCTCGGATGATCGAGAGTCCCAGACCAAGTCCTTCCGGTTTGACACTTTCACCTAAGGTCACGATTCGCTCAATATCCTTGTCACTCATCTCTTTGCCCGAGTTTTGCACTTCAAGACGGTAGCGGTCGTCTTCTTCCGAAATCGAGACCGTGACGATCGGATTTTCTTTGGAATTGACGACGGCTTCTTCATATCCGTTTTTGATGAGATTGAGGATTAAGAGTTCTAAGGAGAAAGGTTCCGAGAGGACATAAGCCGTCTTTAATGTGCTCTTGAAACGGAACTTAATCTTCTTGAACCCAGGTTCATTAGCCTCATAATTTCGGAGTGCTTTTTGCGCAACCTCAATCAAGTCGGTTTTCACCAGCGGGCTTTGCTTTTTCTTGGCGAAATTGCGGACGGAATTCACCAAGCCGTTGAGTCTATCCAGCTGGCTTCCCATGGTTTCAAGAATTTCCTCGCTGAACGCATCCTTTTCCTTTTTCTTACCAAGGTGGAACTGCAGGATCGTAAGGTAATTAGAAAGCGTGCCCAAGGGCTGCTTGGATTCGTGCGCAAGAATCGTCCCGAGCTGTGAGATGATGCCGTTTTTTTCCAGCGCGGCAAAGCGTCTGCGGGTGAGCGCCGCTTCTTCATTAGCTCTTTCTTTTTCTTCCAAAGCCTTGGACAGCGCTTTAGTCCTTAGTCTTACAAGCCTGCGAAGATGCAGCTCATTGAAGACAAGGAAAAGAATAAAGGCAACGGCAATCAGAATTTCGTTTTTGAATCGGTTGAAAAGTCCGGGCAGCGACGTATCTTTGAGATAGGAATAGGGCCCGAGTCCCAAATCTTTCATGAGCTGGTCGATCGAAAACTGGTCATGGTCAATAGACCAGCGGTAGCCCGCAAATTCCGGCATCGAAAGCAGCGTTACCGTGACTTCTCTGGCAAGCCACTCAGGGGTTCCGGCAAGCGCAGCAAAGGACATATCAGGATACAAATCCGCCGTCGATCGGCGGCAGGGGAACACCCCTTTATCGTAAGGCTGCTCGCTAACCACCTTGAGACTGCCTTTTTCCACCATTCCCATGGCTTCGATTTGCTCAAGAACGCACGTTGTTAGAATGCCGGCATCTGCATTTCCGTTGAGTACCGTGGAGACCACGTCAGGCGTCTGAAACTGAGTGAAATTGATCGAGGAAAAGAAAGCGTCGGGGTCGTGACCCTTGTTGTGGATTTCTCTCAGCGCAGCGAGCCACCCGCCTAGAGAATTAGGCATCGAGGCGGCAATGGATTTTCCTCTCAGGTCATTAATCGTATTGAGGTCTGCTCGGTCACTTCTGGCGATGATGACGCTGCCGACGGTTTTTGCCGGTTCTTTGCCGTTAGCGCTGATCCTGGTCGCTAGGTGGGTAAAAGGAATGGAGCCTCGGAACTCAACGAAAAAATTACTCGGGCCGATGAGAAAATCGAGCTTTTGCTCTTTGATTTCCGAGAGCGTGTTGATGGGAGAAAGGGAAACGAGCATAAATTCAACGCCGCGAATACGAGACTGAAGGGCGTCCAACGTCTGCTTTAGTGTTTCGTTTTCTTGAAAAAGCTCTAAGCCGTGGGCGTAGCCGATTTTGACGGTCTCGGCCTGTGCGCCCGCAGAAATAAGCATCAAAAAAAGGGAAAAAATCGCTGCCCGGCTCAAAAGGAAAAGGTTCTTTGCGAGTCGTATTATCATTTTTCTAATGAAGTGTTTGTTGAATCCTGGTCGGGCAAAGACGATGAAGCTTTTTAAGAGAAGTCTCATGGCCTCAGGAGCAATGTTAACGACGCTCAGCAGGGATGGGTATTGGGAAAAAGATTAACTTTTGCACGCCAATTAACCCAACAAGGGGGTATGCTGAACTGTCGTTTTAGCCGGAAGGGTGGGTTTCACCTTATCTGTAATTTTGACCGGAAAATTGCAAAAAAGCTGCTCGGAAGAAAGTTCCTCCGAGCAGCAAGGTACATCACCTCATTTATGCTTAACCGCAGAGCTGCTTAAGAAGATCCTGACTGTACTTGTAGGTCAGGTCAAAGACTCTCTGGGTCTGATAGCCGGGAAGCGGTACTTCCACACCGATGGGTCTTTCAGGCATATGGCGCAGGAAGTCGACCAGAGGCAGTTCGCCGACACCCGGGATAAGACGGCCTTCGCGGGCTTCTTTAACAACGCCTTCAAAGCCTTTCGGTGTGCCGGCGGTGGATTCAACCTTCAAAGTGCCGGCTCTTTGAGCCTGCACGAGTTTCGGGTCGATCGGGCCGTTGATCACAGCGTCGCAAAGGTGGATTTCGCCCAAGTATTTCTGCGGAATCTTGTCGAGATCGTTGTGGCTACCGCCGGATCTGTAAAGGTGCAGAGAGTCAACGGCGATCGTGCAGTTTGGTCTGTCGGCCATCTTCACGAGTTCATAGGCTTGTTCGAGCGTACCGACAGTTCTCCAAATCATGAATTCGACGTCGATATTAAAGCCTCTGGGAGCAGCGTAGTCAGCCATATCCTGCAGGACACGGGCGAATTTTTCCTTATTGGGAGCGTCGCCGCAGAGTGTGAGGTTTTTGACGCCTAATTCTGCGCAGGCATCCATCACGGAGTGGAATTCAGCCGGGTTGGTGTCGGAGTTGATGGCAAAGCCGTCAACGCCGTGCAGAACGATTCCGGTATTGGCCAAGTGCTGCTTGAAAGCGCGGATTTCAGGAGTTCCGGCTTTGAATTCGTGAGCCAAGGCACCGGGAACAATCGGGTGAATTCTCAAGCCCATCTGTTCGTAACCGGCTTTTCTGGCCTGATTGGCAAACTCTTCCGGGGGAAGCTCGATAGCGCAGAGAGCGATCGCCTGAAGTTCTCTCTTTTTGCAGTCCATAGCTTTAGCTGTGGAGAAAGCGGAGAGGGCACCTGCACCGGCAAGAGCGGCTGCGGACTTGAATAAGTTTCTTCTATACATGATGTTCACCTCGATTATTTGTTCAAAGAGTTCACTGCTTGTTCGGCGGCTAACTTGCCGCTTGTCATAGCCCAGGCCATGTTGCCTCCGGGAGGGGAGTCGTCGCCCATAGCGCCACCGACGAGTTCACCTGCTGCAAAGAGTCCGGGGATGGGCTTGTTGTTCTTGTCAACCACATTTAATTTATCGTTGGTGACCACGCCGCCCATCGTTGTAGCAAATCTCGGCTGCTGCTCGACGATGTAGTAGGGACCGACGGCTGCAACCTGCTTCTTCATGAACTTAGCGGGACGATTGAAGTCGGCGTCTTTTCCGGCTTTTACGTAACCGTTGTACTTGGCAACTGTTTTTGCTAATTCAGCGCCGTTGACACCGGCCTTGTTAGCAACCGCTTCGATCGTGTCGGCTTTGACGACAATCGGATAACCTTTACCATCCTGGGCAAGCCACTTATCCATGTCTGCCTTGTTGATGCCGGTGATGCTGAGCTTGGTAAGGAAGGCCTGGTAAGAAGGTGCGTCCATCAGAATGAAGAGTTTGCCGCCTTGCTTAACTTCTTCGTTCTTAATGTTGTGGTTGGTATCAAGTTCGCTGATGACGCGCTTACCAGCCTTGTTGACCATGATTCCGGCATTGTCTTCAAAAGCAGCCTTGTTGGACCAAATCGTGGATTTGGCAATGCCCGGGGCGACTTCCATACCGTTCGGGTAGATCTTGCCCAAGTCCATCATCTGAGTCTTGGCGCCGATCTTCATGGCCATCTGATGGCCTTCGCCGTTGGAGCTCTTAACGCCGTAATAAAGAGCGTTCTTCAGATTTCCGGAGAGCATGCCTTTATTGGCGCCGAAACCGCCGGTGGTCAAAATCACTGCCGGAGCATTGATGGTGTAGACCGTGCCGTCAGAGCCCTGGGCCTTAACACCCACTACTTTGCCGTCCTTGACGATCAGTTCTTTAGCCGGTGTGCCGAGAAGCAGCTTAGTGCCGGACTTCGCAACGGCAGCTTTAAAATAACGTGTTGCGCCCTGAGCTCCGTCAATCCAGCGCATGACACGGGGCTTAGAGTGCTCGGCTTCATTGGTGAAACCGGCCTTGGTGTTTAACTTCATTCCGGCGTAAGTCGTTGCCCAATCGACCATCGGACCCACGTTGTTGACGTAAAGCTCAAGCATGCGGCGGTCGTTCAGGTTATGGCCGTTCTTGATGTAGTCTTCGGTCATGATGGCCGGAGAGTCATCCTTGACGCCGGCGTCTTTCTGGATCTTGGATCCCTGAATGACGACGGTACCGCCGTTAACTGCTGCTGCACCGCCCGCAAACGGCATCTTTTCCAGAAGAACGACTTTCTTGCCTAATTCAGAAGCGCGGATGGCAGCAGTCTGGCCTGCGGCACCGGCACCGACGATGGCGATGTCAGCGTTTAAGGTCTGAGCAGGCGCTGCAGCCTGGTTTTTCTGAACTTTAGAGAGGGCCTCAACATTGCCGCCGGCCTGTTTAACGCAGGCTGCCACGGCTGCGAGGATGGCTTTGCTGGTGATCGAAGCACCGGAGACGCCGTTGACGCCTAAGCTCTGTTTGTCAACGATAGTTTTAGGAAGCGTTTCGATGGCAACAGAACCGATTCCCGGAGTTTCTTTGTTCTGACCGACTTCAATCTTCTGGATGGCGTCCGAAGAGAAGGTCACGGTAACGGGGACATCGCCTCCGTTGCCTTTTGCGACTGCTGTGTAGGTGCCGGCGTTATACGCTGCAGCCTGAGCTACGGACGCTAACGACAGGGCAGTCAGAGCAGAAATAACACTAAGTTTATATTTCATAATTTTCTCCCGTTCGAGGGCCCGCAAGCCCTCGAATGTGATGAAAGTTATTTAGTCGGATACATAGCCTTGTGGATGGAATTGAGGATCTGTTCGGCCTCTTCGCTCGGGATCTGGCCCGGGGCGGAAGGTTTGCCGCCGACCATGCAGAAGGTGATGTCGGATCCTGTGAATTCACCGGTCATACGGCTTAAGACACCGTCTTTGCCCATAGCCATGGTGAGCATCGGCTTGCGGGAGAAGTAATTGCGTGTCTTCCAAGTAGCATTCATGAGGTTAAGAGCGTCGCCGGTGTTGTGGGCCATCACGGCAATCTTCAGAATGTCGGAACCTAATTGTTCCTGAAGCAGCAGACGGCGGATGATTTCGGCTTCAGAGGGAGTCCATCCGAATTCGTGGTCGCTCATCACAACCTTGACGCCTTTTTCTTTGGCTTTCTTGACGATTTGTTTGCAGATATCGGCGTTGCGGAACATTTCGATATCGATCAGGTCGATCTTGCCGTTATCCAGGACGTCGAAATAGAAGTCGCGGTAGTATTCGTCGGAGACGTGACGTCCGCCGCCTTCGGTCTTGTCGCGGAAGGTCATGAGAATCGGTTTGTTCTTGGCGATTTCATAGACTTGCTTGGTGAGCTTGGCAAATTCTTTGCCGGAGATTTCACCGATGTAGTCCGGACGCAGTTCGATCATCTGCAGTTCGGGACGGCTGTTGTAGTCTTTGACCAGAGCGATGAAGGCTTCAGGAGTCTTAGCAGTTGTGGAAGCGATGATCTTGGGGCGGCCTTCGCCGATTCTGACGCCCTTAATTTCTAAAACTTCAACGGGTTCTTTATCCCAGCCGGGTTCGTGGTTCAAGGTGTCAACCGGCATCATCTTTTCGTTGCCTTTGAGCTTTGTGCTGGCAAAAGCAGATGTGGAAAAAGCAGCGGCCAAACCGCCGATACCGGATTGGAGCATTGTTCTTCTCTTCATGTTTCCTCCTAGAGATTGTTGTAACGTTTGATTCCGTTAACGATATTTTGCGTTTTAGAAGAAAATGCCAAAACGGGCCGAGGTCTGTAAAAACACGAGCCGAAGGATGTAATCTAGGAGTTTTCTAGGTGTTTGGTATGTGAGGGAATACCTTGAGGCTCCGATTTTGGAAAGTAAATGAGCAGCAGATTTCACTCAAAACTTCGTTTTTCCCGACTTTGGCAGCTGATTCTGGCTTTTTCCAGTTAGAAGCCAGAATCCATCGGACTTCTCAGAATTTTAAAATTTACGTCGGCGTAGCTACAACTTTTGTCAGCGGCAAATGCAGTTTTCTCCTTAAAGCTGAAGGAGCCTCTACTCGATTAAGGGCTTCTAAATTAAACAGTGCCGACATCCGGTCAAATAAATCGGCTTCATAAAGCCTCAGATAAAACGGTACCTGAGGGTTAATATCGTCATAGACAACTTCAGCCGTTCTCAATGCTTCCAGCATCTTGTCATGAGTTATCTCTGCTTTGCCTAGTTCGTTTTTAAAGGTATAAAGCATGTACTTTTCAATGACCAGGCTGATGAAGCAGCTAAGAAAGTGGCCGTAGATGTGAGGATCAGTCCACACGAAGCAGGGACGGGCCTCGAGGTATGTCTTGCTTACCCTGAAGCAGTCTTCTATCTGCCAGAGCTTTCGATAGATCGCTGTTGCGTCGTGCGGTGATATTTCCAAGTTAGTACAGATTACGTAATATCCGTCCCACTTCGCCTGTTCATTTATCTTCTCCCAGTTAAGCGTGGGCGATCCTTTGCCCTTTGGAATTTTGATAAGCGATTTATAACCGCTGTTTTTAAGGCGGCTCGGATCCTCAACTGACTTCTTGGCTTTTTCAACGGCTCTGTCTCGATCTGCTTTATCCTTTGCGGCTCTCGACGAACTATACGAGACGACCCATTTGAGATCCATAGTGTCAAGAACATTCGATGTCTTGTAATTGCGGTGCGTCGTCGGACTTTCTCTCATCTCGAAGAGCTCTTGCTTTACCTCTAGCGTCTTGTATCGGCCAACAACTTCTCCTTCGTCATTGCAAACGAACTGCTGCCAGTTTTCTTGATCCAGAATCTGCTTTTTCAAGTACTCGGAAGTAGTTTTAAATTTTTGAGCAATAACAAAATCACAGCCGATATTTTTAAGGTCGAACAGATTCTGGCTGCTGTTGAGACCGCGATCTGCCACGACTATGAGCTGCTTGAGATGGTAAGTTTTCTTTATCTTCTCAATTAGCGGAACCATTGTTCCGAACTCGTTCGTATTGCCGCTAAAAAGTTCGTAGTCGATCGGTATGCCGTTTTCTTCCATGACTAACCCAAGAACTACCTGAACTTCGTTGACTTTATGATCTTTGCTGATACCAAAGTCTTTGTAGTCAGATACGCAGCGGCTCTCAAAGGAATAAGTGGTCACATCGTAAAAGGCTGCTGTTACCTTTCTCTTAGTTTTCTTTTGGATTTCTTTGTTCAGATGCCTTACGACGCTGGCCTTATCTTCTTGAAGAAGATCCAGAACTTTATATAAATCTTCCAGATGATCGACCTTGGCGTGGTCAATAATGCTTCCGGACCGATTGGCAAAGCTCCTTAATTTGCTCGCCGGATTCAGCAGCCGCTGCTCTGTCAGCAAATAAGCCGTCTGATCATAGGAGTACTCAATCTTTCTGTTTCGCTGCAAATGCCTGAACATTTCCGGGAGTTTCAGGTCAGACCAGACCTTTCTGATGAGCGCCGCGCCGACGTTGTAAGTTTTAAAGCATCCCGGCCGGTCGTTGAGTTCTTTGGCCGCCCAGGACAGCTTGTCCATTCTCTCTTTGGCTTGTTTTTCTACTTCTTGGACTTTGGTGCTTGCCTCAAGCTGATTTTCCTTGGCGATACGTTCCTTTAATTTCTCAACGTACTGAGGATCCTTGTGCAGGGCAGCATCAAGCCGCCCGTGATTTTCAATAAGTCTGGAGCGAGGCTGTCCTTTTTCATTTCGATAGCTTGAATAGACACGGATGTATTTGTAATTCTTAACCGAAACGATTGAAACGTGCAGAGGCATTGCGACCCTCCAAGACTGAGATACTCTCAATTATACCATACAGTGCTACATTTATGCTACGTTGACGGTAAAAATTTTTGAGCTCAAACCCATATCAGGCTTGGGTTAGGTCCAAAAACAACTATAAAACTCGGGAGTGGTATACAATCGAAAGGAGGACGAATAAGAAGGACAGGAAGTGTAGATATGCGATGGAAGTTCATACTCGGTCTTATGACCACATGCGCCGTTTTAATGTCCATGAGCTATACGATGCTCATTCCCTTCCTGCCCATGTATCTCATTCAGGATTTGGGTGTCGTAAAAGCCGACGTGGACATGTGGTCGGGTGCGATATTTGCCATCACATTCCTTGTCAGCGGCATCATGGCGCCGATTTGGGGGGCGCTGGCCGATAAGAAAAGCCGCAAGCTTATAGCGCTTCGCGCCGGCTTTTGCCTGGCGATTACTTACTTCTTAGGCGGCCTGGTATCCAATCCGTGGGAGCTGCTCGGCGTTCGTTTTATTCAAGGCTTGTCCGCAGGGCTGTGGCCGGCACTGCTTGCGATCATTTCTGTTGAATCCCCGAAACTTAAGCTCGGTTTCTGCATGGGCGTCATGCAGGGCGGTATGACCGCCGGCGGCGTGCTCGGACCGTTATTCGGCGGCTTGCTGGCGGATCAATTCGGCATGCGTATGGCGTTCTTTATCGCGGCCGCTGCTTTGTTCCTGATCACGTTGGCTTTGTTCTTCTTCGTTAAAGAAGAACCGAGAAAACCGGACCCGAATGCCAAACCGGTCAAGATTTGGGACTTTTCTTTGTGCAAGATACCGGCGGTTAAGCGCATGCTGATCTGCGCCGGCGTGGTTCAGCTGACGATTTTGATGCAGCAGCCGATCATGACGCTTTATGTGGCAGAGCTGCAGGGTTCGATGGAGCGCATCGTTTTGATTTCCGGCATCGTGTTTTCCGTGACAGGTATTTCCGGTGTCCTCGCTTCTCCGGTCTGGGGCATCCTGGGACAGAACTGGGGCTACCGTCCAGTGCTTTATTTGTCGCTGCTCGGCGCCGGAATATTCGGAATTGTGCAGGTGTTTCCGAACTCACTTGAGTGGTTCACGATTTGGCGCTTTGTCGGCGGTTTAGCCTTTGCCGGCATCTTCCCGGCCATCAACGCGGTGCTGACGGTTTCCACAAATGCCAACGACAAGGGACGCGTCTTCGGTCTGTCGTACCTGGCTCAGCAGTTGGGCGCGGTGATGGGTCCGATTGTCGGCGGTGCAATGACTGCGTACTTCTCTTATAAGTTCATCATCGGAATGTCCGGCTTTATCTGTCTTCCGCTCGTCCTTTATCTGTTCCTCAAGAGACCGGCTAAGACGGAAGGTACCGGAACACCGCTGGTGTAGGAATACTTCTCAAGTTCGTGTGGCTTTTTGCAAAACGTCCGTCAGCGAAACATGCGACGGACGTTTTCATCATTTTCAGCAAGCGGATTGCTAAAATTCGTGCTCAAACACAATTCGAACGTTTGGAGAAAGCCATATGAAATTCACCGATATGCTCCAGCACTGCTGGGATGTCAACCAATCATTACTTTGTGTCGGTTTAGACCCCGATCCCAAACGTTTTCCGAAGCAGTTTGAAGGCAATAAGCACGCCATTCTGGATTTCTGCTGGGACATCGTTAAATCGACCGGAGATCTGGTCTGCGCGTTTAAGCCGCAGATTGCTTACTTTGCGTCTTCCGGCGCCGAAGATCAGCTCAAAGAACTGATCGCTCGAATCCACAGCGAATATCCGGAGGTTCCCGTGATTCTTGATGCGAAACGCGGAGACATCGGTTCGACTGCGAAGCACTACGCAAAAGAAGCGTTTGAGAGATTCGGTGCCGACTGCGTCACGCTTTCTCCTTACATGGGCTTCGACTCTGTCGAGCCTTATCTCGAATATCCGGACAAGGGCGCCTTCATTCTTTGCCGCACCAGCAACAAAGGCGGCGATGACTTCCAGATGCTCGACTGCGGAGGCCAGCCTCTTTATCACGTAGTGGCTAAAAAAGTAGAGCAGTGGAACACCACCGGTCAGCTCGGTCTTGTGATCGGAGGGACTTATCCGAAAGAACTCGCGAGCGTCCGTGCTCTGACCCCGGAATTGAATTTCCTCGTCCCCGGTATCGGCGCACAGGGCGGAGATATCAATGCCTGCGTTCAGAGTGGCATGAATGCGCAGAAGACTGGCATGGTGATCAATTCCAGCCGCGCCATTCTTTATGCGTCTTCCGGAGAGGACTTCAAAGAAAAAGCCAGAGCAGTCGCGATACAGACTCGCGATGCGATCAACGCTGCAAGAGGACTCTAAATTTCATTGACGATGGTGCGCTGCGGGATGTCCCAGAAAGGCGCCACCATGTCTTCTTTGCTTTGGAAAAATTGAACCAGGCGCGATTGGAACCACTGCAGGAATACGCGGTGGCGCCGAATGCGCCAGTTGGTTTTTGAGGTGCACACAAAGCACTCCACCGGCGGGTGGACCCAGCCCGGGAGAATCGGGACCAAAGTACCGGAGGCGATCTCCTGCGCACAATGGAAAAGCGGCAAATCCACCGAGATGCCCAGTCCGTCAATGACAGACTTTTTAATCGCGAGAATATTGGAAACTCTGAGTACTTGTTTCCACTTCACTTCTTCGTGTTTATCTCCGTTTTCTAAATAACGCGTCGCGGAACGCACTGAACCGTCATAGACCAAAACTGTGTGTGCAGCTAAATCCTTGGGATGCAGAGGCATTCCGTGCTCTTCGATGTATCGGCGCGAAGCCACAGGAACATAGACGTTGCGCCCTCTTGAATAGGACACAATCCGCGGGTCCTTGGATTTAAAGCTAGCTACGGAGATATCTGCTTTGTACTGAAGAATGTCCTGGACGTTTCCGCCGCCGACGATATCAAAGACAATCTCAGGGTACTGAGAGTTGAATTCCATCAGCATCGGGATGTAGACCGCAACGGATCCGGGCGCGAGCGACAGTCGAATCTTTCCAGCCATACCTGCTGAGCTCTGCGTCAGCTCTTTGACCATTTCTTCATGCTGAAGAAGGATGTTGGCTGCGTGTTCATAGGCGATCTGGCCTGATTCCGTGAGCTGCAGAGGCCGCGTTACGCGAAGAATGAGCGTCTGCCCCAAAGCATTTTCTAAAGAAGTTAAAGCTCGGGAGACGGTTGAGACTTCTACATCAAATTCCCCGGCGGTGTCGGAGAAGTTTCGGGTATTGCACAAACTGCAAAAAAGGCGCCAGGCACTTAGGTCGTCTAGTTTTGACATGATGCGAAAAAGGAATCGAGGATCTGTACATACTTTCTAACAAAAACGACAAATACGCAAGTACTTTGCGCAAAACGCAAAATAGCGTTTCCGATTTTGCCTGTCGGTTTTGAGGCCGGCCAATCAAAATAACGAAAAACAACCTCAAAACATAGGAGAAAAACAGATGACAGTCAGAGACGAGTTCTTCTGGTTGGGCGAAATCAATAAAGCCACCCTCGTGATCAACTCTCGTCAAGGTCTTTTGCCGATGCCGATCGCCGAAGAAGCGGCCAAGGCACTTCGTGAAGTTTTAGCCGACGGAGAGGCTGATCCGACAAAGAGAGCTAAAACCTACATCACGTTTGAACCTTTAATGCTCAAAAAGGCTGATCCCGTGATCACGCTGATGCATGCAGGACGCTCCAGCCAAGACATGCACGCCACCTATCGTTCCGCCATCCTCCGCGACCATGTTCTTGAAGTCGGCGATGCGTTAAACGCCGTGCTGGAAACCATGACCGACTTGGCAGATAAAAACCGCGAAACGGTTGTCCCCAATTACACCAACGGTGTCGCTGCTCAGCCGAACAGCCTCGCACATTATCTTCTCGCGTTCTTAGCCGGCTTCAGCCGTGATGCTCAGAAGCTTCGTCAGTTCTACGTTCGTCTCGACCGCTGCCCGATGGGAAGTACCGTTCTGAACGGTACCTGCTGGCCGCTGGACCGCGAAGCTATGTGCAAACGTTTGGGCTTTGAAGCGATTGCAGAAAATGCTTACGACGCAACACAGATCGGCCAAAGCGATCTGCCCGTCGAGTTTGCTTCGATCCTTACCGGCATTTGCCTGCACATCAACGTGTTCCTGGAAGACCTGATGGTTCAGTATGCTCAGGCCCGTCCCTGGATTCTTCTGCAGGAAGGCGGCGACAACACCTATGTTTCTTCTGCTATGCCGCAGAAACGCAATCCCGGTCTGGTCAATAACTGCAGAACGGAATCTTCTTCCGTGATCGGCGAAGCCCAGGCAGAATTCTTCCGCGCTCATAACCTGCAGAGCGGCATGATCGACCCGAAGAACCAAACGCTCAATAGCGCTTTGGCTCTGCATGCCGTCAAGGTTCTCACCATGTTCAATCGAGTTCTCAAGGCACTTGTCATTAACAAGGACCGCGCACTGGAAGAACTCAACAGTGACTGGACAGCCAGCCAGGAAGTTGCCGATCGACTGATGAAGGAATACGGCGTTCCGTTCCGTATCGGCCATCACGCTGCCAGCCACATCGTTTCTTATGCTCGCGCTCACAATATCCTTCCGCTCGACTTCCCGTACGCCAAGATGCAGGAAATCTACAAGGAAGTGATCGAAAAAGAATTCCCGGAAGGCGATCCGAAGTTCCCGATGAGCGAAGAAGAGTTCAGGGAAGCCTTAAATCCTGTCTCTATCGTTCACAACCGTAAGACGCTTGGCGGACCTCAGCCTGCTGAGCTGGAAAGAATGCTCAAAGAGCAGACTGCCGAAAACCACCTCAACGAACAATGGGTGGCCGATAAGAAAGCTTTCATCCAATCTTCCCTCGATAAATTAAATAAAGAATTTGAAACCTTAGGAGAATAATCATGACAGTACTTCTGCCTTGGTTTGCCCTGGTCGTCACTATTCTGGCGGGCTGGGCAATCATTAAAAGATTGTCTACCTCTATGGTCCTGCTGTTTGCCGGCTTGGCCATGATCAGCTTTGCCGTGATCTGCGGTGTTCACGGCTTCCTGCCGAAAGGCGTCAAACCTTCCGGATTCGTATGGTTTGATATTTTTGAACTGCTGCGTTCGATCGCAACTAAACAGACTTCCGGCATCGGTCTTCTGATTATGGTTGCCGGCGGCTACGCTGCTTACATGGACAGAATCGGCGCTGCTCACGCTCTGGTTCGTGTCTGCGTTAAACCTTTGGACGCTTTGTCTTCTCCGTACCTCGTCCTGGTGATGGGCTATCTCATCGGTCAGGCTCTGGTCACAGTGATTCCGAGTGCCGCAGGTTTAGCTATGCTGCTGCTGGTTGCTCTCTTCCCGATTCTTCGTGCTGTCGGATGTTCCGCCGCTGCTTCTGCCGCTGTTATCGGTACATCTGCCGGTATGACGTTAGGGCCGGCCTCCGGTACTGCTAACCTTGCTGCTCAGACAGCCGGCTTAGAACCGATTATCTACTTCGTTCAGTGCCAGCTGCCGGTTGCTATTCCGACATTGATTGTTGTCGCCATCTGCCACTACTTCGTTCAGAAGTACTACGACAAGAAGAATGACGACGTTTATTCCGACGCTATCCTGACCAAGAAAGACGACCTTCGCAATGTTCCTGCCTGGTACGCCATTCTCCCGGTTCTGCCGATCGCTTTAATGATCGTCTTCAGTAAGCTCGTTTACTCTGCCGTCAAACTCAACACCATTAGCGCTCTGCTTCTCGTTTGGGTCTTCACAATCATCGTTGAACTCATCAGACGCCGTGACTTTAAGCCGGTTCTTGCCGACGGTGCTTTCATCTTCAAAGCCATGGGCGGTATGTTCTCCTCCATCGTTGCTCTGATCATCTGCGCTGAATTCTTCGCCACCGGCCTGAAAGTTACAGGTTTGATCTCGGCACTGATTACACACGCTCAGGGTATGGGCTTAGGCCTCAACGGTATGACTGCTGTTCTTACAGGTGTTGTCGGTATCGTTACCTTCCTGACCGGTTCCGGTGTCGGTGCTTTCTCCAGCTTCGCTGCTCTGGCTCCTGAAGTTGCCAACGGTCTCGGCGGTACAGCTGCAGCCTTCGTTACTCCGATGCAGTTTGCCTCCGGTATGCTCCGCGCCATGTCTCCTGTCGCAGGCGTCATCATTGCGGTTGCCGGTGCAGCCGGTGTCTCTCCGATGGCCATCGTCCGCCGTACATGGATTCCGATGATTGCCGGCATGATCACCGTCCTTATCGCCAACGTTGTCTTCTTAGGCTAATCCTTATGAACACACGGGCCCCTTGCGGGCCCGTCGGAGAATCAAATGAAAAAAATCCTCATCCCCGCTTTAACAGTAGCGCTGTTGTGTTCTTCCGCCTTTGCTTTGGAAACTTCGGTTGCTCCGAAAGTGACCGATATCAAAAATCACTCCCCTAAAACCGGCCTGATCGTCGGCAACTCCTACAGCTTCTATAACTGCGGTGTCCACAGCTATTTAAGAGGCCTGACACGCGAAAACAAACAGGATTGGAAAGCTCGCATCATTACGATCAGTTCCGGCCGCCTTTCTTATCATGATGTCGAACAGTACATGGGTCCGCACGAAATGGATCCCTATGCTAAAAAGGACGAGAAGGGCAACCTGATCAATCCGATGTTTGATGTCGTTATTCTGCAGGGTATGTCTACCGAACCGATCGCAGAAAAGAGCATCCCGACATTCAAGAAGTTCTTAAAGCAGCACGTTGCCACCATTAAGGCAAAGGGCGCAGAACCGATTGTTGTTGATACCTGGGCTCGTCAAAACAAGCCTGAGGACACGAAAAAACTGGCAGACGCCATTATTACGGCTGCTAATGAAAATGATGCGATTGTGCTTCCGGTCGGATTGGCTTTTGCCGAAAGTCTGAAGCAGCGTCCGGATCTTCTGATGCATCAGAATGATAAAAGCCACCCGACAGCGGCCGGCTCTTATCTGTACGGTGCGATGCTGTACGGTCTGCTCTTTAAGAAGAGCCCCGAGGGCATGACTTATTTAGGTGAATGCGAAAAGCCGCTGAAACCCGAGGATGCCAAATTCCTTCAGAAACTTGCGTGGGATGTTCTTACAGACTTCTATGGCTGGAAAAAATAAGTAAGTAAGAAATCGAATTTTTTACCTCTTGCGGTCTTCGTTAACTAGCTTAGCGAAGGCCGTTTTTTAATGCCTCCTGCGGAAGATCGACTTTCTCCGGCAGGGGCTGCTTAAAGGATAGGGCAAGGTGCAGAAGGCTCACGGCGATCGAGGGCCAGACGAGGTCGAGCCATTTCGGTGCGCCGCTGTGAAACACTGCTTCATAATCTTTGAGCGCGCTTTTTACGCCGTGCTTGCTGTTGTCGGAGGTATATCCGTTTTGCTGCAGGAGTTTTTGCAGGAGGGTGCTGTAATCCAAGCCGGAAGATGAGCGGTTGGCCAGCGGATCCATTTCGATGTCAGACATTTTTCTTATCCCCAAAATAAAGCCTCCGCGGCGGACGGAGGCTTACTACTATAGGCTCTTAAAAAGCCTGAAATGAATTACTGCTGTGCAGACTGGGGAGTCGGAGCCTGGGCAGGGGCCTGAGCAGGAGCTTGGGCCGGAGCCTGTGCAGGAGCTGCGGCAGGAGCCTGGCCGGTAGCGCCGACTTCAGGAGCGTAAATCATCATCGGGGCATTGCCCATCATTTGACCGTTGCCCATCATCATGCCGTTAGGAACGATTTCGATCGGCTGAGCCTGAACTGCTCCCGGAGGAAGCTGGTTGTTGGCTTGAGGGGCAGGCTGAGGAGCGGCCGGAGCTGCTTGGGGAGCCGGCTGAGGTGCGGGCTGAGGTGCAGCCTTCGGAGCTGCCTGCGGTGCGGCCTGAGGAGCAGGAACAGCCTGCGGTGTCGGGCCTAAGTCATCATCGGGAGCCTGCTGCTGGCCGTTGCCCTGGAGCTGCATGAAAACGCCGAGTTGGCCAGCGATGTAGCCTAAAGCAACGAGAGACTGGTCACGTGTGATGGTCTTGCCTGTCTGGGCGGCGCGAGCCTGAACGAATTCAGAAGCTCTGTCGAGTTCGGTCTGTGTGACGGGGAAGTCACCAAACTGCATATGGCCCATCGTAGCTAACTTGCCGATGACTTCACCGGCTGGGTTTGTCGGAGCCTGTTGTTCGGGCTGAGGTGCGGCTTGCTGAGCGAATGCGGATACAGAAAAGCTCAGTGCGACCGCACTGAGAGCAAGGGTTAATTTTCTAAGAATCATGTTATTTCTCCACTTCAAAAGCTAGAGAAACTATACTCCGTAAAAACCCTTAGTATTGCCCTTAACTCATTGATTCTTACTCAATATGGTGAGGTTTCGTGCCTACTTTGACCCGCTTTTCGGAAGCGCTTTCAGCGCGTCGATCACGATGTCCTGTGTCAGCAGCTCGGGGAGGATTTTTGCAGTTCTGTCCGGGGCGTAAAGGAGATAAAGCGGGACGCCGGTTCTGCCGAAGGATTCCAAAGTTTTAGAAATTTCAGCGTTCCGATTCGTCCAGTCGGCGATGAGGAACTTGACGTTGTGTTCCTTAAAGGCCTTCTGCACGTTTTCTCGATCAAGTACAGCCAGCTTGTTGGCCTGGCAGGTGACGCACCAAGAGGCGGTGAAGTCAACAAAGACCGGGCGTCCCTCATCGAGCGCAGCTTGTACTGCCGCAGGCGACCAGGCGTCGGCCGTGCTCACTTCAGCGGGAGCGCGCTCAAGCAGCGGAGAAGCGGCGACGGCATATGCACCGGCGCCGAGGATTAAGGCAAAAGCCATGAGGCCTTTTGATGCTGCTTTACCGAACTGCAGGCGGCCGTACAAAACTAAAGCTATAGATAAAAGCACGGCGGCCAAGAGATAGACTCCGAGTGCTGAGACCGACACCTGCTGCCAAAGAACCCAGAAGAGCCAAAGCGCAGTGAGCGCCATCGGAATGGCCATAACCGTTCTGAATATGCCCATCCAGCGTCCCGGACGCGGCAGCCACGCGGTAAGACATGGAAAGAGGGCAAGCAGGAGCCAGGGGAGGCTCATGCCCAGCCCAAGGCAGATGAAGACAACAAAAGATTCCAGTGCAGAGGAAGAGAGCGCGTAGCCTAAGGCAGCTCCCATGAACGGGGCTGTGCACGGGGAGGCAACGACGACGGCCAAGATGCCGGTGGCAAAACTGCCGGCCAGCGATGCACCGGAAGTCTGACCCGCAGAAGAAATTCTTACGCCGGAAAATTCAAAGGCGCCGGCCAAGTTCAAGGTGATCGTGACAAAAAGGAGCGCCAGCAACGCTACAAACCAAGGCGACTGCAGCTGGAAGCCCCAGCCGACGGAGGCTCCGGCCGCTTTTACGGCGATCAAGGCGCCGGCTAAAAGCGTCATGGAAATGAGGACGCCGAGAGTAAAAGAAAGACCGTGCAGTGCCAGCTTCCCGTCTTTGCGATGCTCAACGAGGCTGAGCATTTTCAATGAGAGAACGGGGAAGACGCAGGGCATCAGATTCAGAATCAAGCCGCCGAGGAAAGACATTCCGGCTGCAAGCCAAACCGTTAGGTTGACGTCCGTGTTGTCAGAGGAAGCCGACGGGGGTGTCACGGTTCCAGTTACTAAAACATGAGAGAAACTGCCGGACCAGCCGCCTTTAGCGGGGCCGCCGTCAGCGGCAAAGACGCCGGATAAAGTGTCACCGGCTTTCAGTTCTTCCGTGCCTTGAAGTCGGACAGTGACTTCATCGCCGTTTTTAGATACCGATTGAGGTGCTTTGTAGTCAACAGCTCCTTCGCCTTCGGTAAATACATAAAAATGATTGAACGGTTCTGAAGTTTTAAATGTGACGGATAAAGCGTGATTAGAAGTGTCGACCTTTGCAGAGACCGTTTTTAACGGAGCCGGCGTTAAGCCTTCATTTGTTTGAAAGAGACCGGCGTTCGGAGAGGGAGCCGGTTCAGTTTTCGAGACTTTAACGGGAACGTCGAACGAAGCGCTTCCCGGAATGCATTGTTCCGCGCACATTAACCAGGAGACATTCGCTTTTGCGACGTAATCTCCTTCCTTGGCAGATGCGGGAACGGAAATTGAAACGGGCAGAAGAACAGAGTCTTCGTATCCGAAGTTGGTGAGATCGCCGACGACATAAAGATTCGGCGTTGGCCATTGAATCTGGCCTGCTTTCCAGCCCTCGGGAAGCGTCCAGTCAATGGTAGTCGGAAGCCCGGTGTCACCGGGCGTTTTCCAATAAGTGTGCCAGCCGGGCTCTTGGGTCAGCAGAACGCCTAAGCGGATGGAGCTTCCGGGCTGGACGGACGTTGCTTGAGAGATAAGCTCGGCTTTGACCGCTTCGGTTTTCTTCCAAGGAAGAGCCTGTGCGTTTAGAGCAAAGACGGCAAAGAAAAGTAAAAGGAAGCGCAAAAGCCAAGCAAATCTCATAACAACAATGTATCTAACTGAACAAATTAACCATGTACGCGTTTGACTTCGGCAAAGGCCTTGTCAGCCGCTTCGAGCGTGCGAGCGATAACGGAGTCGTCATGGGTAATGGAGACGAAACCGGCTTCGTAAATGCTCGGAGCCAGATAAACACCGTTATCGAGCATGGCATGGAAGAAAGTCTTGAAGCGATCGGCATCGCATTCCATGACTTCTTTGAAGGAGGTTGGGCATTTTCCGCGGAAGTAAATGCCGAACATGCCGCCGATGCTTTGGGCAGAGAAGGCCACGCCGTGCTTCTTAGCCATCGCGCCTAAGCCCTTGACGAGCTTGGCGGTCTGTTCGGAAAGACGCTTGTAGAAACCGGGCTGCTGAATTTCATGCAGCGTGGCAAGACCGCAGGCAACGGCGACCGGGTTGCCGGAGAGGGTGCCTGCCTGATAGACGGGGCCCAACGGAGCAACGCAGTTCATGATGTCGCGTTTACCGCCGAAAGCTGCAACCGGCATACCGCCGCCGATGACTTTACCGAACATCGTGATGTCCGGATCGATGTGGTACAGAGACTGGGCGCCCCCGAGTGCAACACGGAAACCGGTCATGACTTCGTCGACGATGAGAACGGTTCCGTGCTTAGCGGTTTCTTCCCTCATGGTTTCGAGGAATTCCTGGGTTGCAGGAACCATGTTCATGTTGCCGGCAACTGCTTCAACGATCACGCAGGCGATTTCGTCGCCCTCTTTGTCAAAGAGTTCTTTGAGCTGTTTGGGATTGTTGTATTCCAGAACGATCGTGTCGTTTGTGACAGCAGCGGGGACACCGGCAGAGCTCGGTGTACCGAAGGTCAGCAAGCCGGAGCCGCCTTTAACCAGCAGGGAATCGCTGTGGCCGTGGTAGCAGCCTTCAAACTTCACAATCTTATTGCGGCCGGTGTAGCCGCGAGCCAAACGGATGGCGCTCATGCCGGCTTCGGTGCCGGAGGAGACGAGACGGACTTCTTCAACGGAAGGAATGAGACGCTTAATTTCTTCGGCAATATCAATTTCAACGACGGTCGGAGCACCGAAGCTCAAGCCGTTGTCAACGGCTTCTTTGACAGCTTCAATGACGTGAGGATTGTTGTGACCGAGGATCATAGGACCCCAAGATCCGATGTAGTCGATGTACTGCTTACCTTCGACGTCGTACATGTGCGGCCCTAATGCTTTTTTGATAAAGCGGGGAGCGCCGCCGACAGAACGGAAGGCACGAACCGGGGAGTTCACACCGCCGGGGATGGACTTCTGGGCTCTGTCAAAAAGTACTTCATTCTGATCCATGAAAAGAACTCCTAGAAATGAATTAAATAGTAATTTCAAGCGGGATAGGTTAATCCGCTCATGCTAAAGGAAAAACCTAAAGGATAGATTAATTTGCCTGATGCGGACGAGACCGCCGAACGTCTAATGAAATAAGGACTCGAAAGTCTGAGCAGAAGTGAAGCTTTCAGGCTTAAAAAGAAGAATTAGTCTTAGAAGAATAACAAAACGAAATTCGAGAAGATTTCGTCGAAGATATCGACGAATTTCGAGAATTTGTCATTGGAGGCTATAAAAGAAAGACGGAGAGCTCTCAGTAAGCTCTCCAAAACAATGACTGAACCCGGTCCGTTAGGAAGACTGATGCAGCAGAACAAAGATTTTTTCGCCGATGATAAGGAGTATTTGAAACCGCAGACGTTTGCGATGCATGCATCTGTGAAGTTTAAGATGCAACGATTTCGTGGTTTCCTAGACGATTATTAGTTTTCCGCAGCGGAAATTTTCTTGACGAAGGACGTCAGGAGCTGGCCGAAATCCTGAGATTCCGCATTGCCGGCAGATGTGGCGAGCAGCGCGCCATAGAGTGTTGCCAAAACCCAAGCTGTTAGGACCGAAATCCAGGCAATTTTTCCGAAGTTCATACGTTCTCCTTATAAGTGAACCTTGCTTTATACAGGGTTTTTACTTGTCAGAACGAGAAGCTCGCATAATTTGAGTAGTTAACTGCCCATTGTGCGTCTAAACAATTTGCGGTCCGATCGGTTGTTGCTTCTCTTAGGGATCCTTCTAAAAAGTGGTCGTTCTCAGGATCTCAAAGTCCCTGCAGATGGGATCGCCAGCTTTAAATAATTGCTGAACCTAATTTCCGGACGAGGCAGTCTTCTCTCCTTGGATAAGCAGAACAACCCAGTATTCGAGTCGGAACAATGGACAAAAGAGCAGGTGCCGAAAATTAGAAGGCCAAGCCAAGCGCCAGCTTGAAGGTCACCGGAGACGGGCGCATCGAGAAGCTGTCGTCCGTCGGGCTGTGCGCCTTGTAACGCGGGAAGCCCAAATCCATACCGCCGGTCACATGAAGATTGCGTGTGACGGCGACCGTTCCGCCGGCCTGAATAACCGGAGTGAAAACGTCCTTCTTGGCACCCCAGCCTTCTTTGAAGTCCTGCTGGTCGCTTCTGAAGTATCCCGCACCGACACCGGCGTAAAGCTTCACGCGTTCAGCGGCTCTGAAGTGATACTGCACGGCAAGGCTGTAGCTCGTAAGTTTGTAGCTTCCGACCTTGCTGCCGTTGGCATGAATACTGTGTGTTCCGGAGCGGTTAACGGAGAAATCCAAGGCCCATTCCGGCGTGACAAAGTAGCGAACACCGGCAGAGTAAGCGCCGTCAGAAGAAATAGAAGAAGGTTTCGGTGTGCCTTTCAACGTTGTCTTCTGCCATCCGCCGCCTGCATAAATCAACACTTTATTGGAGAAAAGTGACTTCGGCGTATCCGGCATATGACGAGTCTTACGATCGTCAAACGTCATGTTGGCGAAGAAGAAAAAGATGTCGGAGAACGGAACATAGGTTCCGTAGATGCTGAAGTTGTCCGTGCCGACACCGAGCAGGGGCAGCGGCGCCGGGAACGGAATCCACTTGTAGTCGCCGCGGGTCGTCAAACCGATGGTGTAGCCGGCTTCAGCATAGAAGGGTGTGCTGCCGAGTCGCCAGCGGGACAGCCAGCCGTAGCCCATGAACGGTTCAAAGTTATTGTGGGAATCGGAGAACGCCATGGCGTACATGATTCTGCGGTTTCCGCGGCTGTCGATAAAGTTGCGCGAAATACCGCCGCCCCACGTGTAACCGTTTTCGTTGTGGCGTTTTTCAGTTTTGTATGCATATCCCGGATGAATCGTGTAGGCGGGAAGGAGCAGTCCGGAAGAACCCTCCGAAATGATGGTCTTCATTCCGACCCAAGTGTCGGAAAGATAGCTTCCGGAAGAGTTTTCTTCGGAAACTATACCGGCGGGGAGGGTATCGACAATTGCTTCCCAAACCGAACGACCGGAGTCTTCAGCAGAAGCAGATGAGGCGATCGCAATAAGTCCAGCCCCGAAAATAGTTCTAATGATCTTATTTTTCACGACTTTTTCAATGGAGTGCAAAGCAGAAAAAATTCTACAGAAAAACAAAGCGCTTTTATTTGATTTGGTCATTAGAACGAGCTCAATTAACGCAATTTTGATGCCTGTTTTGTGTAACGAGGCTTTTTAGGAAGCTCGCGAAACTTGCGGAATCGTTGGAATCTAATTAAAGTTGCACCGCGAAGTTCGTCGGACAATCGCCGGGGAGAAAGACCTCGGAGGAAAGTCCGGACTCCACAGAGCACCGTAGGAGGTAACACCTCTCCGCCGAAAGGCGAGGACTAGAGCAACAGAGACGAGCCGATTCAGTTCGGTTGAAACGGGCAATCTCTACGGGGAGCAACATCAAATAGGCAGCTAGTGAACCTGCTCGGCGAGGCTGCGGGTAGATGGCTCGAACCCGGAAGTGATTCCGGGTCTAGATGAATGATTGTCATGCCGCTTTTTTGCGGCACACAGAATCCGGCTTACAGATGGACTTCGCCCTTCTATCTTTTCTATTAAATTCAAATAATTAAGTAGAGCGAAAACTAAAGAACAAGAATAAGTTTCGCTCAATGTGAGAGTCGGTGGAGGAAAGTGGAAAAAAGTGGCTAAAATTGAGACTTAGAAAAGGTAGATTTTTGTCTCGTTTTAGTCGTGTTCCAAGGCTCTCCGCACATCAATCTTGACGCCAAAGGGCGTCTATCGGTGCCTTCTCGTTATCGAGAGGCGCTGGCGCAGCTGTGCTCCGGCCAAATGACCTTTACTCGGCATCCTGACGGGTGTGCTTTGCTGTACCCGCGCAATGTCTGGGAAACAAAGAGAACCGAATTAATGGCACTTCCTTACTCGGCCAGAGTCTTTCAAAGAATCGTGATGGGTTCTGCCGTGGATGTGGATATGGATGCCAGCGGCAGACTGTTGGTGCCTGCAGAGTTGAGAAAAGCATGCGGTCTTTCCAAAGAGATCGTTCTTGTGGGATTGGGCTCGCACTTTGAGCTGTGGGACGCTGAGAAGCTTGCGGAAAGCGAAGCTAAAGCAATGACAGAAAACCTATCGGATATCGCCGCCCAATTCAATTTTTAAAAATAAGGTAGTTTTCTGTGCAGGCAGAAGTCTTGGTTCATCGCCCGGTACTTGCTGAAGAGTCTCCCCGACTCCTGGTAACCGATCCGAATGGTGTCTATGTCGACGGTACTTTCGGCCGTGGAGGGCACTCGCGCCTGATACTGGAAAAACTCTCTCCTCAAGGGCGTCTGATCGCGTTTGATCGCGACGAAGAGGCTGTTAAGGCCGCAGCACAAATCAAAGATCCGAGATTTCAGATTATCCACGCTCCTTTTGCCTCCATGAAAGAGGAATTGGCAAAGGTCGGCATTGATAAAGTCAACGGCATTTTTCTTGATATCGGTGTCTCCAGCCCGCAGATCGATGACCCGGAACGAGGTTTTTCTTTCCGTTTCGACGGTCCATTGGACATGCGCATGGACACGAGCACGGGAGAGACGGCGGCCGAATGGATCGCCCGCGCCGATGCTGCCGAGATGGCCAAGGTTTTTAAAGACCTCGGTGAAGAGCGTTTTGCGATGAAAGCTGCTAAGGAGATTGAGAAGGTCCGAGCCAAAGAACCGATTCTCCGCACAAAGCAGCTCGCGGATTTGATTGCAGCGACTTTGCCGCGCAATAAAAAGGACAGTGCACAGCACCCGGCGACCCGCATTTTCCAGGCGATTCGAATTCATGTGAATCAAGAGCTCGAGCAGCTGAAACGTGCGCTTGAGTCTGCCGGCTCCCTGCTGCTTCCCGGCGGCATGTTGGCGGTCATTTCCTTCCATTCACTGGAAGACCGCATCGTAAAGAAATTCTTTGAAGCCGCGGCTAACCCGGCCTCCGGTATCGATCCGCGTCTGCCGCTCCTGCCTTCGCAGCTGCCCCAGCCGCTGTTTAATCGTGCCGTTCGCATTCTTCCCTCGGAAAAAGAATGCGCGGAAAATCCCCGCGCCAGAAGTTCGGTGCTTCGCGGCGCTTCCAGGACGGATGCACCGTGGCCTGAACAGGGAGTGCGGGTATGAATGAGTTCCGCTTCCTGGTCGGGATAATTGTGATCTTGGAGCTGGTTCTTTTTGCATGCGGACTTAAAGTCGTAGAGAACCGCCACAACGCCCGAAAACTGTTCATCGAACTTGAGCACGAACAGCAGGTCCATCATTCATTGATGGATGAAAAGGCTCGCCTCAAGCTTGAAATCTCCAACCTGGAGCAAATCCGTCAGGTCGAAGTCCGCGCTAAAGAGGGCGGCCTGGCTCCCGCTGAAAACGATCGCGTGATTATCCTGGATAAGAACGCCGCTTCCTCCGGAGCTCAAAAATGAGAATCAGGCAGTGGCTCAGAGACGCATGGGACAATGTCTTCATGCCGACGGAAGAAAAACGCGGTAACGATGACAGCGTTAAGGACCTCCTGCGCCTGAAAATCAAACCGGGCCGAAGCAAGTTTGTATATTTCATGCTGCTTCTGTGCTTTACCGCGCTTGGCGTCCGCATCGGCTGGCTCCAGCTCGGCTTTAATACGGAATTTCTGCAGAAACAAGGGGCGATGCGTTTCCAGCGCACGATCGAAGTGCCCGCGATGCGCGGTCAGATTTATGACCGAAACGGTGCGCTTCTGGCAACGAGTGTGACCGCCAAGGCGCTCTGGATTATTCCTCAGGACGTTCAGATTTCGACCTCTCAGCTCAAAGAAATTGCAAAGACGCTGGACATTCCGCTTTCCGAACTTAGGAAAAAATTTAACTCCAAACGCACATTCGTCTACCTGAAGCGTCAGGTTCCGATTGAAACGGCGGAGAAGGTACTGGATATGAAAATTCCGGGCCTGCATTCCACCCGAGAATTCCTTCGCAGTTATCCCGACGGCGAAGCGGCCGCTCAGATCGTCGGTCTGACCGGTTTGGACGGCAACGGTATTGAAGGCATTGAACTGGCTGCGGAAAAACGTTTGGCAGGTAAACCCGGTTCGCGCCGCGTGATGAAGGACCGTCTCGGACGCATCGTTGAGGACGCTTGGCTAAAAGAGCCGATGAACGGCGAAAACATTACGCTCACGATCGACTCCCGTCTCCAGAACCTTGCTTATGAAGCCCTGGGCCGTCAGGTTGAGAATCTGAAAGCAAAGGGCGGCTCCATTGTGATTGCAGACCCGAAGACCGGGGACATCCTCGCGCTTGCAAACTACCCGAGCTTTGACCCGAACAACCGCGGCAAGATTTCGCGCACAGGAGTTCGTAACCGCGCCATTGTGGATACATATGAACCGGGTTCGACGATGAAGCCCTTCTCGGTGGCTGCCGGCCTCGAAGAAAAGAAAGTGACGCCGAATACGCTCTTCCAGATCGGCCGCTCCATGTCTTTCGGCCGTCATTCGATCGGTGACTCCCACTACAGCAAAGAGCTGACGGTAACGGGCATTATTCAGCACTCGAGCAACATCGGTACGTCTAAAGTGGCGCTGCTGATGACGCCGCAGGTCATGTGGTCTTATTACGACAAGCTGGGCTTCGGCCATTCTCCGCAGATCGGATTCCCAGGTGCGGTGGCCGGACGTCTGCGTCCTGCAAAGAACTGGCGTCCGATCGAACAGGCCACGATGTCCTATGGACACGGTGTCACGGTTTCTTTGCTTCAGCAGGTCCGTGCCTACACGGTGTTTGCACGTGACGGAGACATGATTGAGCTCTCCATTTATAAAGATCGTGCTTACCGCGAACCGCAGCGTGTCTTCAGTGCTAAGACCGCCGATCAGATGCGCGACATGCTTGCGAAAGTTGTTGAAAAGGGCGGTACGGGTTTCAGAGCCCGCGTTGAAGGCTACACCGCTGCCGGTAAGACCGGTACGGCCTACAAGGTCGAAGGCGGCCAATACGTGAGAAAGTACGTTGCCGGTTTTGCGGGTTATGCGCCTGCCCATGATCCTCAGATTGTGGTGGGCATCATGATCGACGAACCGATGGTCGGAAAACACTTCGGTTCGACGGCTGCCGCTCCGCTCTTCTCCGAGATGGTCTCGAAGACACTGCGTCTGATGGCGATCAATCCGGACCGCCCCGAAGACTTTATGGTGACCAAAAACGACAAGAAGCCTTCCAAGGCTAAGGCGCAGCCCGCTAAGACTCATGCTTTGAAAGAGTCGAACCGCGCTCGTGCAAGAGCGCCGTCAAGGACAAATTTGAAATCAGCCAAAGAAGATCACGTAATAAAGGGGAAGACCAATGGTTGATGCCGCAGCTGTTGCCGCCGAGATTAAGCGCTTCGCTCCCGCGGGAGCGGCTTTGCTTTTAGACAGTCGGAAAATCCGCAAAGGCGACGTATTTTTTGCGGTGAAGGGCGTACACACCGACGGCCGAGCCTTTATCGAAAAGGCTTGCGGCGCCGGCGCTTCCTGTGTCGTCGCTGAAAAAGGCGTTATTGGTCCGTGCTCGGTTCCTGTCATTGAAATCGAAAACCTTTACCGAGCCCTCGGACCCATCGCTGCTGCTTATTACGGCAATCCGACTGCTCAGATGACCGGAATCGCTGTGACCGGCACGAACGGTAAAACGACGACGGCCAATTGGATTGCGGATCTGATGAACCGCCTCGGAACGCCGTGTGCATGTATCGGCACTTTGGGCTGTACTCTGAACGGCAAAGCGCTTCCGAGCGTGTCGATGACAACGCCGGATCCTCTGACTCTGCAGGCAACGTTTGCCGAGCTGCTTAGCCGCGGCTGCAAAGCGTTTGCCATGGAAGCGAGCTCAATCGGTTTAGAGCAGGGACGTTTGGACGGAACAGAGATTAAATCGGCTGTATTTACGAATCTCACACGAGACCATTTGGACTACCACGGGACGATGGAGAACTATCTCCAAGCCAAAGAAATCTTGTTCCGCTGGCCGTCCGTCAAAATTGCGGTGATTAACCAGTCCGGAGCGCCCGCACAGCAGATCCTGGAAACGGCAGAGGCTGCCGGAAAAGATATTCTGACGGTCTCCGCACGAGATGGTCAGCTGGGAGACTTGTCTGCCCGGAATATTCGACATACCCGAGAGGGACTCGAGTTTGAAGTCCGTTTCAAAGGAAATTCATTCCCGGTTGCAGCGCACTTTTTAGGCCTCTTTAATGTGGAGAACTTCCTCTGCGCCGTTGGCGCAATGATCTCCGTCGGTTTTGAAATCGAAACTGTGCTTAAAGAAGCCGCAAAACTCATGCCTCCGGCCGGGCGAATGCAGATTGTGCGTGAAGACCAAGGTCCGATTTTTGCCGTGGACTATTCCCACACACCGGACGCCGTGACTCAGGCGATTAACGCTCTAGAAGGGTTGGCTCAAGCGCGCGGCGGACGAATTTGGATTGTCGTCGGCGCGGGCGGAGACCGAGATCACGGTAAGCGTCCGTTAATGGGACAGGCAGCATGCGCTGCCGACGAAGTAGTCCTGACGTCGGACAACCCCAGAAGCGAAGATCCGAAAGAGATACTGAAACAAATTCAAGCAGGCACGACTAAACCCTGCACGGTCATTGCAGACCGAAGAAAAGCCATTGAATACGCCGCGGAACACGCCGCTGCCGATGATGTCATTCTCGTGGCCGGTAAAGGACACGAAGACTATCAGGAAGTTAAAGGTGTTAAGCACCACTTCTCGGATGTCGAAGAGGCACGAGAGGCACTGCGGAAACTAAGGAATAAAGATGAATGAAGCGTTAATGACGATCGGGGAATTTGCCGAGATGCTCGGCCCCGACACCCAGATTAAGGGTGCGCCGGGTATTAAATTTTCCTCCGTCAGTTTTGATTCGAGATCAGTCCGACCCAACGGGCTGTTTTTTGCTATTGAAGGAGAGCGGGACGGCCACGAGTTCGTTCAGGCTGCCTCAGATGCGGGCGCAGCTGCTGCAGTTGTCACGCACTTTGTGCCGGTGAGCCTGCCCCAGGTTTTGGTGAAGGACACGCGTGAAGCGCTGCTGGACTCCGCCAAGAAATGGCGCTCAAAGTTCGATCTGCCCGTGATCGCGGTTGCCGGCTCCAACGGCAAGACAACAACGACACAGATGGTTTTGTCCATCATTAAAGAACGCTTTCAGGAAGGCGCCTGGGTCGGAACCGAGGGCAACTTAAACAATGAACTCGGTGTCTCGCTGATGCTGTGGAAACTGCGTCCTGAGCATCAGGCCGCTTGCTTCGAAGTCGGTATGAACCATATCGGCGAAATGCGTCCGCTGGTCTCAGCGATCGCGCCGACGATCGGCACGGTCACCAACACCATGCGCGACCATCAGGAATTTCTGGCGTCCCTGGAAGAAACCGCCAAAGAAAACGGCGAAGTGTTTGCTCAGCTCCCGCGTCAGGGTGTAGCCGTCATTAATGCCGCCGATCCTTTCGCGGTTGAATGGCGCAAGATGGCCGGCAATAACCGTGTCGTGACGTTTGGGACACCCGACAGTGATGTTTATGCCTGCGAAGTTGAAGGCACAGCATTCAGATTGGTCACACCGATCGGACAAATTGACATCGAGCTCAAAGTACCCGGAAAGCACAATATCGTGAACGCCGTGAATGCTGCCGCTGTGCTTTTCGCGATGGGCCGAGACCTCTGCGACATCAAGAAGGGCTTGGAGAACTTTGAAGCGGTCAGCCATCGCGGTGAAGTGGTGACATTAGACGACGGCTCCATGGTCATTGATGACAGCTACAACGCCAATCCGGACTCCATGAACGCCGCTGTCAATATGCTGAGCGAATACAAGCTGCCTAAGATCTTTGTCGCAGGCGACATGGGAGAACTCGGCGTTCAGAGCCCGCAGTATCACAGAGAGTTAGGCGAATTTGTCCGTCGCTGCGGTATTGAAAATTTCTTCTCCATCGGCAACCGTATGCTCGACGCTGTCGAAGGTTACGGAGAAGGTGCCCGCCACTTCGAGACACAGGAAGAGCTACTCGCTGCGTTGAAAGATGAAATGGCCAAGGGCCCACATGCTGTGCTCTTTAAAGCTTCGAACTTCATGAAGCTCTTCAAACTTGCGGACGAACTGGTCCGCACCTGGAATAAACAAGAAGAAAAAGAATCGAAGGAAAACTAAATGCTGCTCGCTCTGATTCATTGGCTGGCCGACTCGACTTCCTTGGGCTGGCTTCGCGTTTTTAATTATTTGACGCTGCGTGCGGTTCTTGCCGCGCTGACTGCCTTCTTTATCGCCTTGGCCCTGGGACCGGCGGTCATTCGTGAACTGAGAAAACTCAAAGTCGGCCAGGCGGTTCGTCAGTACGGACCGAAGAGTCATTTGGTTAAAGAAGGCACACCGACCATGGGCGGCATTCTTATTCTGATTGCCGTCGGCGTCTCCACGATTTTGTGGATGGATCTCAGCAACCGATTCGTTTGGGTCGTACTTTTTGTGACGCTGAGTTTCGGTGCTATCGGCTGGGTCGATGACTACCGAAAAGTCGTCCACCACGATCCTGAGGGCATGAAGTCGCGGGAAAAATTCTTTTGGCAGTCTCTTGTTGGCATCATTGCCTCCGTCTACCTGGCTTTCTCCGTTGCGGCTCCCGGCAACGAACACATTTGGGGCTTGGTGCTTCAGTGGATGGAAAGCGGCTTTACCTCGATTCCGCTGCCGGAAAGAAGCAATCTGCTGATTCCGTTCTTCAAGAATGTGTCGCTTCCGATCGGCATCTGGGGCTTCATCATCCTCAGCTACTTCGTGATTGTGGGTACGAGCAACGCCGTTAACCTGACAGATGGTCTGGACGGTTTAGCGATTCTGCCGAGCGCCCTAGTCGGTATTGCTTTGGGCATTTTTGCCTACGTGGTCGGCCGCGTTGACTATGCCGCTTACTTGAACTTCCCGTATGTTCCGGGCGCCGGCGAAGTAGTCGTTGTGGGCGCCGCGCTGATCGGCGCAGGCTTAGGCTTCCTTTGGTACAACGTTTATCCGGCCCAGGTGTTTATGGGCGACGTCGGCGCTTTGGCGCTCGGCGGTGCTTTGGGTACGATGGCGATCATTACGCGTCAGGAACTCGTCCTCTTCATCATGGGAGGCGTTTTTGTGATGGAAACCCTTTCCGTCATCCTTCAGGTCTCGTACTTCAAGATCACGCACGGGAAGCGCATCTTCCTTATGACGCCGATCCACCACCACTTCGAAATGAAGGGCTGGAAGGAAACCCAAGTTGTCGTTCGTTTTTGGATCATCACCATTGTTTTGGTGCTGATCGGTCTGTCCACTCTGAAAATCAGGTAATCCATCATGTCGGTCAGTCAGAAAGTATTGGTTCTCGGTTTAGGGGCTTCGGGTCGTACCGCAGCTCGCTTTTACGCATCCCGCGGTTTTGAGGTGCTTGCCGCCGATACAAGACCGCAGCCGCCGAAGCTCGATGAGCTTCAGGAAGAGATTACGAATCTGCGTTTTCTCGGCGGAGCCGTTTCTCCTGAGACGGTCTCCGAAGTCTCCGAAGTCATGATTTCTCCGGGACTGTCTCCCGAATATTCGGCTTTTGCCCCGGCGGTGAAAGAAGCACAGCAGCGCGGTATTCCCGTTGTCGGAGAGATTGAGCTTTTTGCCCGCGAGCTGAAAAAACTCAAAGGCGAAACCGGATACGCTCCGAAGATTATCGGCATTACCGGCACCAACGGCAAAACCACCACAACGATGCTTTCAACAGCGATCATCGCAGAGGCCGGTAAATCCGTCGTGGCCGCGGGCAATGTTGGTCCGAACGCTCTGGGAGAACTCGAAAAGCATCGCCGGGCCGGAACTTTGCCGGATTTTTGGGTTCTTGAGCTGTCGAGTTTCCAGCTGGAGACCACGGAAAGTCTGCATTGCGACAGCGCAGCGCTGCTCAACATCACCGAAGACCATATTGACTGGCATGGTTCGATGGAAAATTACGCTGCGGCCAAAAGAAAGATCTTTTCCGCCGATACCGTTCGCGTACTTAACCGCGAGGATCCGGGTTCGATGTTCTCCGCCGAGGGTGTCCCGTCTGATTTAGTCCATACCTTCGGATCCGATGCACCCAAGAAGATCGGAGATTTCGGAATTTCCGACGTCGGTGCGCTGGTGTGGCTCTCCGGCTGCATTGCTTCGGCTTCGCCGGAGTTACTGATTCCGATGAACGCGCTCAGAATCCGCGGACTGCACAGCGCGATGAACGCATTGGCCGCGACTGCATTGGCACTGGCGGTTGGCATCCCGCTGGATTCCATTCTGCGTACGTTGCGTGAGTACAAAGGCGAGCCGCATCGTGTGCAGCTCATTCTCCGAGCCTCCGACATTGATTATGTCGACGACTCTAAAGGCACCAATGTCGGCGCCGTAGCCGCAGCCTTGGCAGGCTTCGGCCCGAAGAAAGTCGTTCTGATCTTAGGCGGCGACGGTAAAGGGCAGGATTTTGCGCCGCTCAAGGCTCCGATCGAAGCGCACGCCAAAGGCGCGGTCTTTATCGGTCGCGACGCACCTCTGATTGAAAAAGAAGTCGATTATCCGGGCCTTCTGAAGGCTCATGTCAAGACGATGGCTGAAGCCGTGCGCGAAGCTCGTGCGATGGCTCAGCCCGGTGACACGATTCTGCTGTCTCCGGCTTGCGCAAGCTGGGATATGTTTAAGGACTATGCCGATCGCTCTGCGCAGTTCGTTGCTGCTGCTAAAGAAATTGCTGAAGAGGAAGGGCAGCCGTGCTGATCAGACGCCGTAAGAAAGAAGACGCTGACGATATCGTCACGCGTGTCGGCGACTACAACAATGCCGCCGCGCTGAATTACGAGCCGCGGGATATCGGTCCGGTGCCTCCGGATTACGGTGTTTTGTTCGTCGTTTTCTCTTTGATGCTTCTCGGCTGTCTGATGGTTTTTTCGGCTTCTATCTCTTTAGGAGACTCTCCGAAATACCACATCGGTGAACATTACTTTTTTGTGCGCCACGTGATTTCTTTGATCGTGGCGCTCTTCGGTGCCTACATCGTCTGGCATATACCGATGAAAGCCTGGAAGAAGATGGCATTTCCGTTCTTCCTATTCGGGCTCTTCCTGCTCGGGGCGGTCTTCATTCCGGGCATCGGTAAGTCGACAAACGGTGCCTGCCGTTGGATCCCGCTCGGCCTGTTTAATCTTCAGGTGACGGAAGTCATGAAGATCGCCGTGCTGATTTATGCAGCAGACTTTACCGTGCGTAAACAAAATTACATGCACAGCGTAAAGAAGGGCCTTTTGCCGATGCTGCTTGTGATGGGGCTCGTGGGCTTCCTGGTACTGAAGGAGCCCGATCTCGGCGCCTACGTCATGATGCTGGCTATTTCCATGGGCATCCTGTTCCTGGGCGGCATTAACCTGACGGTTTTCATCATGGTGCTGGTCGGCGTTCTGGGACTGCTGGTCTTTATGATCTTTGCGGCAAGCTGGCGAGCGGCCCGTTTCTTCGCTTATTTGGATCCTTGGGAAATCTCAAACGCCCAGGGCAAGGCTTATCAGCTCTCACATTCGCTGATTGCATTCGGGCGAGGCGAAACCTGGGGTGTCGGATTAGGCGACGCGATTGAAAAGCAGCATTATCTGCCCGAAGCTCATACCGACTTTATTCTCGCCATTGTCGGCGAGGAGCTGGGCTTTGTCGGCGTGATGCTGATCCTGGTTCTTCTTTTTTGGCTGGTCAAACGAGCGATCGAAATCGGAAGAACCGCCATTCATTTGGAACACATCTTCTCCGGACTGGTTGCCGAGGGCATCGGTATTTGGATCGGAGTCCAGACATTTATTAACGTCGGCGTGGCGAGCGGTTTGCTCCCGACAAAAGGTCTGACCCTTCCGTTCATTAGTTTCGGAGGTTCGGCAATTATGGCCGTCACGGCGGCAGTGGCCATTCTTCTTAGGGTCGACTATGAGAACAAGGTCACCATGAAGGGAGGAAAAGTATGAGTAAGCATTTAGTGATTGCGGCTGCCGGTACCGGCGGCCACGTCATGCCCGGAGTGGCGGTCGCAAAAATTTTGATCTCCCGCGGGTGGACCGTCTCCTGGATCGGCACTGAACAGGGAATGGAGCGACGCATCGTCGAGCGCCAGAAGATTCCTTTTACGGCTTTGGACTTCCAGGGACTGAGAGGCAAGGGTCTGAAGACCATGCTTTTCGGCGGCTTTAAGCTGCTGAAGTGCATTGCACAGAGCCGAACGATTTTGACCAAAAAACACGCTGACGCCGTGTTTTCGACCGGCGGGTATATCGCCGTGCCGGTTTGCCTGGCCGCAGGCCTCAAAGGTGTCCCGTATGTTTTGATGAACAGCGACGCGGATCCGCTGCTTTCGATCAAGATGGTTCAGGGCAATGCCGCGGGCGTCATGTGCGGTTTTGACGGCAAAGCGGCCAAGCTTGCCGGCGACAAAGGTGTTGTGACCGGTAATCCGGTCCGCAAGGAAATTCTGGCGATTCCCGCTCCTGAAGAACGTTATCAAGGCAGAGAAGGCCGATTAAAGCTGCTGATCTTCGGCGGCTCTTTAGGCGCTCAAGTATTTAATCAGAATGTCCCGTCTTCGATCGCCGCCCTTCCGCTGGAAAAGCGTCCGGAGATTATTCATCAGTGCGGCATGAAAGCTGTGGAAGAAGTTAAGGCCAGTTATGCCGCGCTGGGCATCGAAGCCCAAGTCGTTCCGTTTATTGAAGACATGGCTGCTGCCTACGTTTGGGCCGACGTCGTTTTGGCTCGAGCCGGGGCGATTTCCGTGAGCGAATTGACTGCGGCCGGAGTGCCCTCCATTCTGGTTCCGCTGGTCACTAAAACCACCTCCCATCAGGTCGGAAATGCCAAATACATGCAGGATGCCGGAGCTGCTGTCTATTTGCCCCAAAGTGAGCTGACTACAGGTAAACTCACTGCGCTTTTAGAAGGCCTCAACCGAAAAGAACTGCTTGAGATGGCAAAAAAGGCAAAGGCGCTCGGCAAACCCGATGCGGCCGCCACGGTTGCGGACTTTATTGAATACGTATCGAACAAGGAATAAGAGTGAAATTCGCGATTAAGAAAATACATTTTGTGGGCATCGGCGGAACCGGTATGAACGGTATCGCCGAGGTGCTGATTAACCTCGGCTACCACGTTTCCGGTTCGGACTTAAAGGAAAACGCCGCTGTCGAGCACTTGCGCTCCATCGGCGCGGAAATTTTTATCGGTCATGATGCATCCAATGTCGGAGATGCAGGCGTGGTCGTGACGTCGACCGCTGTTCATGCAGATAACCCGGAAGTCGTTGAGGCAAAAAATAGGAATATTCCTGTCGTGCCGCGCGCCATCATGCTCGCCGAGCTGATGCGTCTGCGTCAGGGCATTGCAGTTGCCGGAACGCACGGTAAAACGACTACAACTTCGCTCATTACCAGCATTCTGGAAAGAGGCGGCCTGGATCCGACGTTTGTGATCGGCGGCCGTTTAAATGCCGCGGGCTCCAATGCAAAACTCGGACAGGGTCTTTACATCGTGGCGGAAGCCGATGAGTCTGACGCTTCCTTCCTGAATCTGTCTCCGGTCATCTCGGTCGTTACCAACATCGATGAAGACCACATGGATACCTACGGACACGACCTCAGAAATCTGAGAAAGGCATTTACGGATTTCATTCAGAGACTGCCTTTCTACGGACGCGCCGTCATGTGTATCGAAAGCGAAAACGTTCGTGCCATCCTGCCGAAAATCACTAAGCCGATTCTGACGTATGGTTTTAGAGAAGATGCTCAGATCCGCGCAGAAAACCTTCGTGCCGATGGAACGCAGATGCACTTTACGCTGGTGCGCGAAGGTGCCGCTCCTGAAGAAATCACAGTCAATCTGCCGGGCGTTCACAATGTTTTGAACTCGCTGGCTGCGATCGGTGTCGCGCTGACGCTGGACGTTCCGATGGAAGCCATCAAGGAGGCGCTTGCCACCTTTAAAGGCGTCGGCCGCCGCTTCGCGGTTTGGGGCGAGACGCAGAGTCTTAAGGGAGAAAAATTCCTGGTGGTTGATGACTACGGTCACCATCCGACCGAAATGGCCGCGACAATTGCCGCCGCACGCGGAGCTTATCCTGACAGAAGACTGCTCGTCGCCTTCCAGCCGCACCGCTACACCCGTACCCGCGACTGCTTCGAGGATTTGGTTCGAGTACTCTCTAATGCAGATGCACTGGTGCTTGAAGCTGTTTATCCGGCTGGTGAAGAAAAGATCTTCGGTGCAGACAGCCGCAGTCTTTGCCGCTCGATTCGTCTCACCGGCAAAGTGGAGCCTCTGTTTGCGGGCAACACGGATGAAGTTATGGAACTTATTAATAACAACGTCAAAGACGGAGACGTTGTTCTCGTCATGGGCGCAGGAAACATCGGAGAGATTCCTGCAAAACTCATGAAACAAGGAAAGAAAGAAGAATGAAAAGCGTAGATGTTAAGGATCTTGGAAAAATCGCCGTTGTGATGGGCGGATCTTCCGGAGAACGTGAAGTCTCTTTGATGAGCGGCAGCGGCGTGCTCAAAGCGCTGGAAAATGTCGGAGCGGATGTCGTTAAGTTTGATCCGGCAGAGCAGCCTTTATCCGACTTAGCGGGAATCGATCGCGCTTTTCTGATTCTGCACGGCAAAGGCGGCGAAGACGGTGTCATTCAGGGCGTGATGGAATTCCTGAAGATTCCTTACACCGGCAGCGGTGTGCAGGCTAGCGCTATCGGCATCGATAAGGAAATGACTAAAGCCGTCTGGGAAGCTCAGGGCATTCCTGTTCCCCGCGGTATGGTGCTGAGAAATGAGGCCGATTGCGAAGAAGCCCATCGCAGATTCAACGGGAATCTCGTGATCAAGCCGAGCAAAGAAGGCTCGAGCTTGGGTCTGTACAAACTTAAGAATGCGACTCTGGAACAGGTCAAAGAAGCTTTTGCCAAAGCTCAGGAAGCCGGCATGACGGTTCTTGCCGAAGAGTATGTGTTCGGCCGTGAACTCACCGTGGCCGTGTTAGATATGGGCGAAGGTCTCAAGGCTTTCCCGATCATCGAAATTAAGGCGCCGGACGGAGACTACGACTTTGAACACAAGTACTACTCCGACGAGACCGTGTACGTCTGCCCGGCCGAAGTGTCCGAGGACGTAACCGAAAAGATCAAGACCACGGTTGAGAAAGCCGCATTGGCTGTCGGTGCCGACGCCTGGAGCCGAATTGACGTGATGCTGCGTGAAGACGGCAGCTTTGCGCTGCTCGAAATCAACACAGCGCCCGGCATGACGCCGCATTCTTTGGTTCCGCTCGCGGCGAGAACCTGCGGTATTTCGTATGAAGAACTCGTTAAACAAGTCGCTGCACGCGCTTCTTTGAAGGGTTAAGGGATGAGACGTTGGAGCGCGTCAACTTTTTCACTTTTTGCCGATGTTTTCGGAGTGCTGTTTATTCTCCTGATTCTGACATCGGCGGTGTACTGGTTCGTTCAGCGGCCGGTATTTTTGCTGAAAGGAGTTGACGTTCAGGTTGAAGGCAATAAAGACGCGATAAACGTCAAGGATGTTGCGCAGGTGCTCGACGGCCATATTCACGGGAATTACTTCACCGCGGATTTGTCGGAAATCGCCGATCAGCTCAAGCGCATTCCTTGGGTAAGAGACGTTTCGATCGGCCGCGTTTGGCCGAATCAGCTTCAAGCAACGCTTTACCTCCACCGTCCGATCGCAGTATGGGGAGACGAAAAGCTGCTCGCCGAGGACGGCACGCTTTTTGTTGCGAACCAGGAAATTGCGGAGAGCAAAGGGGCGCTTCCGAAGATCTTCGGCCCCGTTGACCGCCGCATGGAAATCTACAAGCAGTACCAGGCTTTTGAAAATACATGCAAAAAGCTTGGATATGATGTAACTTCATTAACTTATTCCGAATATTCCGGCTGGACACTGCATTTCAAACGCCCGGAGGGCAAGGTGATCAAACTGGTTCTCAAGAAGGGCGAAAATTCTGCCCAAATGGATGAGCGGTTGATCAAAATCATCCATTCTCTGCCGGCGATTTCTGCGCAAATCGGCGCGGAACCGACAGAATTGGATGCGCGTTACGAGAAAGGGATTGCAGTGCTGAAGCCGGAACCGGAAGAAGAGTCCGTTTCTCCTGAAGACAGTGTTCAGGATACCGGGGATAAAAAGAATGGCAGATAAATCAAACGATTTGTTGGTGGGCTTGGACATCGGGTCATCAAAGGTTGTGTGTATGATCGCGTCTCCGGTCAGTTCGAGCACTTTTAAGATCGAGGGCCTCGGAGAGTGCAAGAGCGAAGGCATTGAGCAGGGCGGAGTTGTCGATATCAATCAAGCGGTTGATTGTGTCCGCGCGGCAGTGGAAGAAGCTGAAAAGACTGCGAATACAACCGTTAAAACCGTTGCGGCCGGTATTTCCGGTCCGCACATTCGCACGGATAACTGCATCCAGCAGACGATTGTGGGTTCCGGCGAAATCGAACAGAAGGATATCGATGACCTTCTGAACACGGCTATGTCCGTTACTTTGCCGCCGTCGATGCGCTATCTCGACGTGATTCCTCAGGAATATTCCGTCGACTACGCACGCCGCATCCGCACGCCGATCGGCATGGAAGGCAAGAAGCTCGAAGGCAGTCTGCACGTTGTGACCGCCCAGAGCGCCCAGTGCTTGTTCCTCAATAAAGTGATCCGCAGAACCGGCTTGGAGCTCATTGACAGTCAGCTGATTTTTAATCCGTTGGCCGCAGCTTCTGCCGTACTCCGTCCGGAAGAAATCGACCTGGGCGTGGCGCTGATCGATATCGGCTCCGACCTAAGCGACGTGGCTGTGTTCTTCGATAAAGCCGTGCAGTATTCCGCCGTTCATCCGATGGGCGGCCAGCAGATCACTGACGAAATCTCGATCAAGACACACTTGTCTCAGGATGCCGCTGAAAAACTCAAGCTGCAGATGGGGCAGGTGCGCTACGACGCCAGGAAAGACAAGGACAGCTTTATCCGCCTTCCGACGGCTCCGGGCTACAGCGATGACGGAGGAAGAATCCTGAGTAAACAGGCGCTCTCTGCGATTATTGACGTCAAAGTTCAGGACATTTTGGAAAAAATTTACTACCGCATCCGCGATAAGAGCCTGCACACCCAGCTGGGTTACGGCGTTGTGCTGACGGGCGGAGGCGCGACGCTTCCGGGCATTCAGCGCATGGCCAAGGAAGTGTTCAGTTCTCATATGGCAGGGCGCGAAATCAATGTGCGTCTCGGACGTCCTTTGGTGAACTACGAGACCTCGGAATTTGTGCCGCCTGAACTCTACAACACGGAAAGTTTCCCGAAGCAGTTTGCCGGGTATTCCACTCCGCAGCATGCCGCAGTTTTGGGGTACTTGTGCCAGCTGAACCAGAAGTTCTGGGCGCAGGGATCCAACATCGGATCCAAGCGCAGATTAAAGGGCATCGGCGGAATGATTAAACAGTGGATATTCGGAAATTTCTAAGGGTTTGTATTGCTTAAAACAGCTTGAGGGACAGAATCGGGTGAAAACCCCTAACAAAAAAATCTCCTCATGCTGAAAATAAACGCAGAACCCACGGAATTTTCTGAATTTTCCTCGCAGAAAAAAACGATTGAATTTAGAATTAACCAACTTGGCAGATCGAATGTCTCGAGATGCGTAATGGAGATAAAGTAGTTGATGGAAAAGGCATTTGAACCCTACGTGGACGGTTCTACCAACACCGTGATCAAAGTTGTAGGCGTAGGCGGTGCGGGCGGCAACGCCCTTAATACGATGGTAACCAAATTGACGGATTGCCAAGTTGAGTTCATCGCCGCGAACACGGACAGGCAGGCTCTGACCCGCTCTCTCGCTTCCGAAAAGATTTCTCTCGGCAGAACAGGTCTCGGCGCCGGTGCACGTCCTGAAGTCGGGTTCCAGGCAGCCAATGACGCCAGAGAGGAAATCGCAGAGAAGCTCCGCGGTGCCGATATGGTCTTCATTACAGCCGGTATGGGCGGCGGCACCGGTACAGGTGCTTCTCCCGTCATCGCTGAAGTCGCACAGGAACTGGGTATTTTGACGGTTGCCGTAGTGACAAAGCCCTTCTCCTTTGAAGGCGGCAAGCGCATGAGAAATGCCGAGCTCGGTTTAAACCAGCTCAAAAACCGCGTCCATTCTCTGATCGTTATTCTTAACGACAAGCTCGAAGAAGAGCTCGGAGAAGACGCCACGATGCGCGAATGCTTTGAAAAAGCCGACGAAGTGCTTTTCAACGCCTGCGCAGGCATCGCCGAATTGATTCAGAAGGTTGGTCAGATCAACCTGGACTTCGAAGACGTCAGAACGGTTATGGGTACCCGCGGTACCGCCATGATGGGTTCCGGCGAAGCCGAAGGTCCCGATCGTGCTGTCACGGCTGCCTCCATGGCCGTTACCTGCCCGCTGCTTGAAGGCGTTGAACTTCGCGGCGCTAAGGGTCTGTTGGTTAACATCACGGCTCAGGAAGGCATCCGCATGTCCGAAGTCCGTTCTGCCATGGAAACCATCAAGAACTACGCCGACAGCGATGCACTTATCGTCTTCGGTACGGTCTATGACGACAGCATGGGCGACAAGGTTCGCGTTACGGTTATCGCGACCGGTCTGGATCAGAACGGTACCGACGACTCCATCGTTAAGACGAGCTTCGTGAACGGCAAACCTGCCGTCGATAATCCTTCCAATCTGTGGCAGCCTTCCGGCTCTGCTCCGGACTCCCTCCCGAATGATCTGTTCGGCAACATCGACGCACCTGCCAAACCGAAAGTTCACGCTTCTGCAGCTCCGCGCGCAACATCTTCTTTTGCTCAGCCGCAGCGTCATCCGGCTGCTGCACCGGCTCACACTGCAGCTCCTGCCGCTCCGGCAGCCAAGCCTGAAGTAAAGGCCGAGGAGGTTAAAACCGAAGTCAACCCTTTCGGAACCTATACACCGCAGCCTCAGAAAAAGGCTGAGCCGGCACCGGCTCCGAAGGCTGAACCGAAAGAACCTCAGCCCGAGGCCGTCAATCCGTTCGGTCAGGCTTTCAGCCGTCCGATCGCAACGCCGGACGCAGGCGGCTTTGAAGGTCCGAAAGACAACACGATTTTCGGCAACTTCCACGCCAGCAACAACATTCGTCCTGCCAGCGATGTCTTCGCAACCCTGAACCCTCAGGCCGGCAACGGCAACGACAGCGGTTTGTGGACAGCTAATCAGCACAACGGCGCACCTGAGGCCAAAGGCCAGATCGGTGCTGAAGCCAAGGCAGAAGACGAGAAACCGCGTTTCGAATACGGTATTCCTGCTTTCCTGCGCAAGAAGAACTAAGGTTTGGCCGAATCTATGATCAAACAGAGAACGCTTAAGAAGGTATTCTCCACCGTCGGTATCGGTTTGCACTCCGGCCGCAAAGTCCGTCTGACTCTGCGGCCGGCACCTCCCGATACCGGTTTGGTGTTTACTCGAACCGATTTGAAGCCGCCCGTTGCGATTAAGGCTGAGCCTGAACGCGTCAACGACACGCGCATGGCGACGACGTTGGATAAAGACGGAGCCCGTATTGCGACGATCGAGCACTTGATGAGTGCGCTGTCCGGTTTGGCGATCGACAACTGCTACATCGATGTCGATGCACCTGAGATTCCGATTATGGACGGCTCCGGCTCTACGTTTGTCTTTTTGATCAGAGCTGCCGGTATCCAGGAACAGGATGCTCCGCGAAAATTCGTCCGCGTGAAGAAAAACGTCTCCATCCACGTCGGCGACAAGTGGGCCTCCCTTGAACCTTATGACGGCTATAAACTGTCTTTTGCGATTGACTTCGGTCATCCGGCGATTGACGAAACAGCTCAGTTTGTTGAAGTTGACTTCAACAAGGAAAACTACATCGAAAGCGTCTCCCACGCCCGTACCTTCGGCTTTGTGAACGACTTAGAGATGCTTTGGGGCATGGGCTTGGCACAAGGCGGAACATTGGACAACGCGATTGTGCTCGATGACTTCCACGTCTTAAATCCGGGCGGTCTGCGCTCTCAGGATGAATTTGCAAAACATAAGCTCTTGGACGCCATGGGCGACTTGTATGTATTAGGTCATCCGCTGGTTGCGCATTATCGTGCCTTTAAGTCCGGTCACGAAATCAACAACAAACTTCTGCGGACGCTGTTAGCGGATCCGGAGAACTGGGAGTTTGTTGAGTATCAGGACGAAAATAGTGCTCCGAAGGCCTTTACCGAAGCAGTAAAAGAACCTTCGAACTAAGAAAAGAAAACATCTTGTTTTTTGCCCGCGTTATCCGCGGGCTTTTTCTTACCTGCGGCTGTTGCTCTGGTGTTCTTCAAGAGAAGCTGCCAGTTTTGCCATTGCTTCTTTTAAAGGCGAGCTTTCGGGCAGGCGGTCGGATAATTCTTTAGCGCCCTCAACCGCACCGGGACCGCCGATTGCGGGGCCGCTTTCCGTAAAGAGGAACGGCTGCGGGTGCAGCCCGCATCTGTCGATCACGGCCTTGACTTGCATAGCGCCGAAGCCTTTTTCAGCGAGTGCCTTTTCTACCGACGGCTGGAACATCGTGAAGCGGCGCACAAAAAGCGGATTAGGCAGGCCGACTTCTAAGAGCAGCACTTCTTTGATCAGATCGCGGGGATCTTCATCCGGATCGATATCGTACGGGTTTTCGTCTTTAATTCGAACTTGCTGAACAGAGAGTCGTAGACAGTCGGGCGTGACGGAGGCTCCGAGTTTGTAACTTTGGCAGACCGGATCAATCACCGCAGCCAGGCGTTTCGCTAATCTTAGGAATCCGAAGTGTTTGGCCAAAGAGCCTCTTTGAAGGACTTTGGAGATCGGTTTTTGTGCAGATCGCGGGTACATTTCAGATCCAGAATAAATAAGACGCGGCAGCACCTAACTTAGCAAAATGAAGCCGCGAATTCAATTCCTCACGTGATCGGGTTAGATAAGAAGTGTGCTTTGTATCTAACTTGTAAAAGGACGGGCAAAAACTGTTTAGTGTTGTAAAATCAGTGAGTTTCAAAATTGGCAAGGTGTAACTGCCAATGGGAGGCGTTGTGCCTCCGTTTTTATTAAGAGAAAGAATTAATGGCCAGTTTCCTGACAAAAATTTTTGGTAGCCGCAACGATCGACTGATTAAGCAATATCGCCGTAAAGTTGCTGCGATTAATAAACTTGAGTCCGAAATGAAGGCATTGAGCGACGAACAGCTCAAAGCCAAAACGGCAGAATTCCGTCAGCGTTTAGCCGACGGAGCTTCCTTGGACTCTCTCCTGCCGGAAGCATTCGCCGTTGTGCGTGAGGCAAGTTTCCGCGTTCTCGGAATGCGTCACTTTGACGTGCAGTTAATCGGCGGTATGGTCTTAAATGACGGCAAGATCGCTGAAATGCGTACCGGTGAAGGTAAAACTTTGACCGCAACTTTGGCGGTTTACCTCAATGCATTGCCCGGTAAAGGCGCGCACGTTGTGACGGTGAACGATTACTTGGCAAGCCGTGACGCGGCCTGGATGGGTAAGGTTTACAACTTCCTCGGAATGACTGTCGGAGCGATTCTTTCCAATCAGCCGAACGATCAGAAACAGGCCGCTTATGCTGCCGATATTACTTACGGTACGAACAACGAATTCGGCTTCGACTACCTCCGCGACAACATGGAGTACGAGACCGGCGCACGCCGCCAGAGAGGTCTGTTCTTCGCGATCGTGGACGAAGTTGACTCCATTTTGATTGACGAGGCCAGAACTCCGCTGATTATTTCCGGTCCTGCCGAAGGCAGTACGGATATTTACGTTGCCATCGACAAGATTCCTGACATGCTGGAGCGCCAGAAGCAGGAAAAGGGCGAAGGCGACTACTGGGTCGACGAGAAGCAGCACACAGTCCAGCTTTCCGAAGCCGGTCACGAGAAAGTCGAAAAAATCATGGTCGATATGGGCCTGCTGCCCGCCGGCCAGAGCCTCTATTCTCCGTCTAATATCATGCTGCTGCACTACCTGAATGCAGCACTTCGTGCCCACACACTGTTCGTTAAAGATCAGCACTACGTTGTTCAGAACGGCGAAGTCATCATCGTTGACGAATTCACCGGTCGTTTGATGAAGGGACGCCGCTGGTCCGATGGTCTGCATCAGGCCGTTGAAGCCAAAGAAGGCGTTGAAATTCAGCAGGAAAACCAGACTTTCGCGTCTATTACCTTCCAGAACTACTTCCGTATGTATGAGAAGCTTTCCGGTATGACCGGTACGGCTGATACGGAAGCCTATGAATTCCAGGAAATTTACGGTCTTGAAACCGTTGTCATCCCGACCCATCGCATGATGATCCGTGATGACCAGCAGGATAAGGTCTATCGCACTGCGAAAGAAAAATACAAAGCCATCGTTGATGACGTTAAAGAGTGCTACGGCCGCGGTCAGCCGGTTCTTGTCGGTACGACCTCGATCGAAAACTCCGAACTTATCAGCGACATGCTGACCAAAGCAGGCATCCCGCACAACGTGCTGAATGCTAAGCAGCATGAGAGAGAAGCTCAGATCGTTATGGAAGCCGGCCGTCCCGGTATGGTCACCATTGCGACCAACATGGCCGGCCGAGGTACCGACATCGTTTTAGGCGGCGGTATCAGCAAGGCTCTTGAGCAGATCGACAACGACGAAACCCTTTCTGATGAACAGAAGAAGGCTCAGAAAGAGGAAATCAAAGCGAAGTGGCAGGTTGACCACGACCGCGTTGTGGAACTCGGCGGCTTGAGAATTATCGGTTCCGAGCGTCACGAATCTCGCCGTATCGACAACCAGCTGCGCGGACGTTCCGGCCGTCAGGGTGACCCGGGTTCTTCCCGCTTCTATTTGTCCATGGAAGACCCGCTGCTTAGAATCTTCGCCGGCGAAAAGATGCAGGCTTTGATGAACAAGCTGCGTCTGCCTGAAGGTGAAGCGATTGAAGCAGGTATTGTTTCCCGCTCCATTGAAACCGCTCAGCGTAAAGTCGAATCCCGCAACTTCGATATTCGTAAGCAGCTGCTTGAATACGATGACGTGGCTAACGATCAGAGAAAGGAAATCTACGCACTGCGTAACGAAATCCTGGAAAACAAAGATGTGTCCGGCCCTGTGAAAGAACTTCGCGACGGATACTTCACCAGCCTGTTCCGCCACTATGTTCCTGCAGATACTGTTGAAGAACAGTGGGATCTTGAAGGTTTAGAAAAAGAGCTGAAAGAACAGTGGAATCTGGATGTTCCGCTCAAGGCTACACTGGAAAAATCCGAAAGCTCCGACGATCAGGAACTTCTGGATATGCTGCTTGCAGCCACCAACAAGGTTTACGACGAAAAAGTCGCCTTGGTCGGTCACGAAGCTTTTGCACAGTTTGAACGCAATGTTCTGCTTCAGTTCCTGGATCAGCGCTGGAGAGAGCATCTCAGCCAACTCGACATGCTCCGTCAGGGCATCTATCTCCGCGGCTACGCTCAGAAACAGCCGAAACAGGAATACAAGCGCGAAGCTTTTGAACTGTTTGCCAACCTGCTTGAAACCGTCGGTGCCGACGTCACCCGTGTTCTGATGAATGTTCAGATTCGTCAGCCGGAACCTGAAGAAGTCGCAGCGGCTCAGCAGGAAGCTCAGGCTCTCCCTCAGGAAGAAGATCCGTTCGCACATGTCGGACGCAATGATCCTTGCCCCTGCGGAAGCGGCAAGAAATTCAAAGATTGCCACGGCAAGCTTCGTTAATCTGAATTAACGGAAAGACGGCTCTCGGTGAACAAACCTTGGGCCGTTTTTTTACGTCTTCTTTCCCTCCAAGTTCGATTGAAGCAGGATGGAAAAGCTGCTAAATCAGTTGGCCGCCGGCGACTCAAAGATGCAATTAGTGGCTACCTCGAATCTTCACAGGTCCCTTTGTAACGGGAAATGCCGTCCACTGAGATACAAAAAATTCCGGAGAAGATCTAAGTCTTCCCCGGAACTAATTAGCGATTAAAGGAACGTGTCCCCCCGGTCGTTTTTAGAATTGATATCTATATTTGGCCTGGAGAACCTGATCAACACGTCCCTTGTCGCCGGAACCGATACCATAATTCAGACCGAAAGCGTGGGCGCCCTTAGCGGCTTCCACACCAACTTTGGCTGAGTACATGGCGTTGTTGGCGATTCTGGAGTCGATCGAATCAGATGCACCGCCTGTGGCTAAAGCAAATTTGTTCTTCACTTTACGGTCGCCAAGGGCCGGAGCAATCTGAACGTCAACGAACGGCTTCACATCAACAGAAGCAACGTTAGCTTTGCCGTTGAAAGCGACGCCAAACGGAACCTGGAACAAGTTGGCTTTTTCAGCTGAGTACTTGAAGCCACCAGCCTTGAAGCTTTCCATGTCAACGTGCAGATAACGGGCACCAACGTGCGGAGTGACGGTGATGACTTCATTCAGAGCCAAAGGTTTCTCAACACGGACGCCGACGGAGAATGTCTTGACGTCGGGTTTGCCTTTGTAGCCGGCATGAGAAATCTTGTTCTTGCTCTGGAGGTAACCGACATTACCGATGACGTTAGCGTATTCGGTGTTCCAAACACCATAGACGTTTGCGCCCCAATAGGTGATGTCGTTCTTGATACCGGAGCCGTTGCCTTGTCCTCTTGCAGAGCCCTTACCAAAGGAAACCGCACCACCTAAAGCAGCACCGTTGCCGAAGGCGTAATCAGCACCGACTGTGGCGCCGCCGATATCGCTCTTATAGCCATAATTGGTAGAACCTGCCTGGTAACGGCTGGCTTTACTTGTCATGCCGGAGAGGTCGATCCAAAGATCAGCGCCCTGTTTTTCGTGAGCATAAGCAGCCAGGACGGAACCATGCTGGTCGAGTGTGTCAGCAATCAGGTTGGCACCGTTTACAGCCATTGCCTGAGCAGCAGAGGCAGTTCCCATCAGAGCGATGCGATTGATTTCGGAAGCAGCCTGTTCGGTTGTTAAACCGCTGTTGATATCGAGAAGGGCATTAATTCTTTCAACGCCCAGACCTTCACCGGAGGCTAATGCAGCGTTAACTGTGTTGGGAGCGATGGTGTCTAACTGGACATCATTTCTTTCAACACCGAGAATCAACTGGCCGTCTTCATTCTTGGCAAGCGTTGCGCCAAGCAGGCGGTTAGTCGTGGCGAAGTTAGCTTTGCTTTCGTCGACATTACCGAAACCTTCTGTGAGCTGATAGTTCTGACCCAGACGAGCCTTGTCGAGATAGATGGAGGAGCCTTCGTTAGCAACGAAAGATTGGCTTTCATTACCGACGATAGCGGACCCAGCGGCAATGAATAGGTTTGCACCTTCACCTAAAACTACAGAAGGGGTTTTTGCATCAGCGTTTTCAGCAGCCGGTTCCGCTGCATTACCAAGCATCAGACGTCCGTTTTCGGAGAGTTTCAAAGTCTTACCGATATAAGCGTTCGGACCGGTCTTAGTTCCGATTGCAGCTTCTGCAGCTTCAAGAGAGTTGTGATCTTGTTCGCCGAAAATAAAGGCAGAATCATTTCCTGAAACGTTGACGGCGCCGTCAAGAGCTTCCCCTGACAACGCAGTTAAAATTAATTCGCCCTTAGTAACATTGAAGGAACCGACTTGTTGTGTACCATCGTTGTTTTGGTTCTTAGAGTTCTCGCCATTAGCGATGTTGGCCTTATCAAGAATAAGAGTGCCGCCTGTGACGTTAACATTATGCTGAACCAGCCATTCAGAGGTTACGTGCATCGTACCTTCCTGAACGGCTGTAGTTCCATAATATTTATTTAGGTCACTATTGACTAAGAGAGTGCCCGAGCCAGTTTTATTTAAGAGAGCGTGCTGTCCACCGTTTGCAGTGGTATTGTTTGGCATGGAGGATGCGATGCTATCCGTATCCCCCGTTGTCCCCTCTTCGCCGATTGTTAATGTTGCTGTACCCTGTACTTCGAAGGTCGCAACTGACCCACGATCTAAGAATAAGAAACCACCGGCTTGAGTGTGGGAATGAGTGTAGCCCCATGTGTCGGGCTTTCCAGTGCCGTCCGACGAAACAGTGTTGCCAGTGTAAGCTAGATCCTTAGTGATAATAAATTTCACATCTGAATCTCTCTTTACTCCTGTAGCGGAACCAGTGCTGTAGTCAACATTAATTGCGCCTCCGAAGGCGTAGGCACCTTTACCGTCGGCTCCTGTTACAGTGGCAGAGTTGTTCGTGAAGACAACATCCTTGAAGACAGTGTCAGGGGAACCTTTAATTTGAATGGCACCTCCTGTAGCAGCATCTGTATCTTTAGAGGGGGCGGTGATTGCGGCAGAGTTCCCGTCGAAGACGGTATTTTCGAAATAAATGGGAGAGCCGTTACTATAGACCGCTCCACCCATTGCAACAGTAGTTCCACTGGCTTTGTTTCCAGAATAAAGCGCGTTCTTGATAGAGGCAGAGGAATCAGCAGGGGCTAAGAACAAAGCGGCACCATTCGAAGCTGTCAGTCCTACGGCCTTTTGTGTACCGGAGATTGCGGTTTTAGTTGCGTTCTTCGAGACAAAAATTCTTCCTTCGTAGACGGCTCCATCTTCCATGTTCAGAGTCGTGTTCGGAGCATCGATTAAGATATTGCCTAAGGTCTGCGAACCAGAAGTAAGAAGGATCGTATTCTTATCGGTACTGGTTCCTTTTTGAACTGTGATAGCAGCAGTTGCTTCTTTGGCGTCTATTAAACCAGAGTTTGTGAATGTTCCTTCTTCATGGTCTTTAACTAAAACACCAATTGTGAAAGCTCCGTTATTCTCTGAGGGCTTGCCTACGTAAATCTGACCTTTATTCTCGGCTGTAGAGCCCTTGACACCGCCCAGTTCCATTGCAGCGCCAGTCTCATAAACAGCAATGGAGCCCTCATTAATAATTGTTGCGGGTGCTGTGCCGTTTTTGTCACTTCCCACAGTCATTCCATAGGCGTTCTGGACGACAATTGTGCCTTTGTTTATCGCTGTTGCACCGTCGGCAGCGCCAATGGCTCTCTGAGACCAAGAATTGGCCCCTTCTACTGCTGTGACATAAATATTTCCGAGATTAGTGAATGTGGCTTCCTGGCCATTGCTGTCAATCCAATAACCGGTTGCTTTTGAGCCAGCGCCAGAGCCTGTAACCCAAAGATTTTCAAGCTCAGAACTGCTTGTAGATGTTATTGTTTTGTAAGGATTAGTGTTACCGCTGTTCTCAACGAAAGAGAACTCGTTCGACTCTAGATTACTGGGGGGGGGTATATTCAGGTGCAGCGGCACAAGCGAGACCGGCAACAGCCATGGCGACGGAGGCGACTACAGTTTTCGTAGCGGATTTGGACTTTGATGTGCTCAATTCGTTCGCGACAACAATGCAGCCGCGAGCGGAATTGAAGAAGGTTTTGTAGATTTTGTTCATGTTTCTCTCTTGAAATAAGATAGCGATCGGGTCGTTACCCATTGACATTTTTCTACTGCTCGAAGAGGAGTAAGAAAATTGCTGAAAGAATAGTAAAGCTTAAATTGTTGTTCTTCAATGAAACTTACCATCAATTAGTACAACTACTCAGATGACATATCGGAGTAGCTTAAAACATTGTCTTATTTGAGGGATACATTTAAAAATTTGCTTAATCCTTTTGTTGTAAATCTGTCAGTTTTCAGATTCCGTATTGATTCAGTAAACGAAAAACCCAACCTCTTTCCATAGCTCTATCCCCAACCTAACAATTGCCTTTTAAGTAATAGAGAATGAAGCATGTCGTTAAAAGTAACCTTAGGGCCACTGAGAAAGATGATTAAAGAAGAGGGGGACGATTTAAGACGAAAAGAGAGATTTATCTTTGCTTTTTAAGCTAACAGTTGAGAACTGGTCGACAGCAACAAAGAATACTGATGGTACAGAGCAGTCACTAGGTTAGATTTTTGACGTTGAGGCCTAAGAATGTATAGTCGAAGGGACGCCTTGTTCTTAAATTAACTCCTCATAGGCTTTTTAAGATCTATCGACGAGGCGCATCTTGCTTCTCTTACGTGTCTAAAAATAAAAAACGTTCATACACCGTCGAATAGGCTGAGAGTTGGTCATGTAGGAGGAACGGAAAGGAACTTTTCTCGGTATAAACACTTTGGTCGTTTTCTTTTGGCCGACATTCGTGCTCTAAAATCGAAAAGTTAAATCAAAAAATTTTCGAGAAAAAAAGGAAAAGCAATATGGCAGTCAATCTCTTCCCGCCCGAACCGTCTGAGATTTACTCTGTTCCCGGAGTTGTCCTCGGCGTTGCGGCAGCCAATATCCGTAAACCCAACCGCAATGACGTTTTGGTGGTTGAGTTGGCATTGGGTTCCCGTGTTGCAGGAGTTTTTACTTCTAACCGCTTCGCGGCTGCGCCTGTTCAGGTTTGCAGGGCTCACTTAGCTGAAACGAATAACATCAGAGCATTAGTCGTCAACACCGGAATTGCCAACGCCGGTACCGGCGAACAGGGTCTTCAAGACGCTCAGGAAACCTGCAGAAAGGTCGCGGATATCTTTGACTGCTCTCCGATGCAGGTTCTGCCGTTCTCAACCGGTGTCATCATGGAACCGCTCCCCATGAACCGCCTGCTTAAAGGCGTGGAGGAAGCTGCGAAGCATTTATCCAGAACAAACTGGATTGCGGCCGCCGAAGCGATTATGACGACGGACACGGTTCCTAAATGCGTTTCTCAGCGTGTCATGCTGGATGACGAGGAAATCACGATCACCGGTATCAGCAAAGGATCGGGCATGATCGAGCCGCACATGGCTACGATGCTGGGCTTCATTGCGACTGATGTTGCGATCGGTCAGGACTTGATCGGAAAAGTCGTTAAGATGGTTGCCGACGCTTCCTATAACCGCATTACCGTCGACGGCGATACGTCCACGAACGACTCCTTCGTTTTGATTTCTACCGGATGCAGCAATGCTCGTCCGATCGAAAGCATGGACGACCCGCGCTTTGATGATTTGCTTGATTCTCTGATCGAAGTCGGTCAAAAGCTCTCTCAAGCAATGGTTCGCGACGGAGAGGGCGCAACCAAGTTCATCACGATTACGGTAGAAGATGCGAAGAACGAAGCCGAAGCTCTTAAGGTCGCTTACGCCGTTGCTCATTCTCCGTTGGTTAAGACAGCATTCTTTGCTTCCGACCCTAACCTCGGCAGAATTTTGGCCGCGGTCGGCAATTCCAAGATTCCGGATTTGGATGCAACGAAAGTTTCTCTGTGGCTTGATGATGTTCTAGTCGCTAAGAACGGAGGCCGTGCGCCTGAATATATGGAAGAGCAGGGCGTTGCCGTGATGAGTCAAGACGAAATTACGGTTCGCATCAGCCTGGGCCGCGGGGATGCCTGTGAAACTGTTTGGACGACAGACCTTTCTCACGATTACGTTTCGATCAACGCAGATTACAGAAGCTAAATTAAGAGATGGCAGACGCAAAACTCGAACAAAAACTGGAACGTCTTCTCGATCGACTGGAAATTCTTCTTCCCAAGACCGAGGATGAAGTAGATTGGAGTGCAACAGCTTTTCGCTGGCGCCGGAAACAATACTTGGGCATGTCCTACGGCGTGTTCGAGCCGATTCATCGAGTCTCACTCGTAGATCCGGATTCGATTAAGAATGCGGATCAGCAGAAAGCCGCGTTGCTCAGAAATACGGAGCAGTTTGTTCGAGGTCTGCCCGCAAACAATGTTCTTTTAACGGGCGCGCGAGGCACCGGAAAATCTTCTCTGATCCGTGCCTGTTTGAAGAAGTTTGCTGATCAGGGACTGCGTCTCATCGAAGTCGATAAAGAAGATTTAAAGGACCTGATCGATATCGCTCAGCGTATTGCAGATCGTCCGGAGAAGTTTATTGTCTTTTGTGATGACCTTTCCTTTGAGTTCGGAGAAGGCGGCTATAAAGCGCTGAAGGCGATTTTGGACGGATCCGTTGCATCGACCGGAGACAATTTACTGGTTTATGCGACCTCTAATCGCCGTCATTTAATGCCTGAGAAAATGCAGGACAACCTTGCAAGCAGCATGGACGAAGACGGCGAGCTTCATCCGGCAGAAACAATCGAAGAGAAAATGTCGCTATCCGAGCGCTTCGGTCTCTGGCTGAGTTTCTACCCGTTCTCACAGAAAGAATACTTAGCGGTCGCCGAAGGCTGGACAAAGCATTTCGGCGGAGAAATCTCCGACAGATGGCAGACGGAAGCCTTACAGTTTGCGCTGCAGCGCGGTTCTCGTTCAGGTCGTGTGGCTTATCAGTTTGCCCGAGACTGGGCCGGAAGAACGCATCTGGAGGCAGGGCATGACAACTAAACCGACCGAAGTGGTTGTCGCCGTCGCTTTCGATAAGGACGGGCGCTTTCTGATGACTTCTCGTCCCGAAGGCAAAGTCTATGCAGGATACTGGGAGTTTCCGGGCGGCAAAGTCGAAGCCGGAGAAACTCTTGAGGAAGCGCTGGTCCGTGAAATGAAAGAAGAACTCGGCGTCCAAGTAACTGACTGTCGAGAGGTTTATTCAACTGTGTTTACTTATCCGCACGCCACTGTGTATTTGCATTTCTTGCATTGCCGCCTGAAACCCGAAGAGCTGAAATGTCTCGAAGGACAGACGTATCGATTCTGCACGTTAGAAGATTTACCGCATCCAATTTTGCCGGCGACGGAACCGGTATTAGCGCAAGTAACAGCGAGAAAGTAGTCCTACTTTTCCAAGTCGGCTTTGTGTGCGGCGATTTTGCCGGTAGCGAGCGCATCGGCAGAAATATCAAGATCGTCGTCGCCTTCCATCGGTTTATCTTTGATGGAGTACTTTCCTTCTGCCCACGCGCCAAGATCAATTAAGCGGCAGCGTTCGCAGCAGAAAGGACGATAGGGATTCTTGTCTGAATATTCACATTCACGCCCGCAGGTCGGGCATTTAACTTTAATTGCCATTTTTACTACATGTTGCATAAACCGAGGCGGAAAGGCATCACCTCGGGTATTTCCGCGATCGGACCGCTGCCGAAATTGGCGCCGGAGAAGCGAACCGAAAGAAGATAACGGTTCGCAGAGATCTTCGGAATCATATTCAGTTTCGGATCAACAAACACCTGAAGAAGTGTAAATGTTTTGCCCTGAAGGTCTTTCTGGTAGGAGCCCTTAACTGCTTCCACGTCATTTAACTCAGCGGTGCCGCGCAGCAGATTCAAAATTAAGTCGATGGCTTTGCTGTAGGGCAGCAGGGGCTTGATCCACTCATTGAGATAGTGCTTGCGTTCTTCAGCCGGAAGGTGAAGCCAATGGTGGTAAACAGGAACGTCAAATTCACAAGTTCCGGCAGGAATGCCTGAACGCTGTCCGACTGTTTTAAGGAATTCGTTTTGAGTAGAGAGGTGTGAGATTCTGACGCCTACACAGCTTAATTCGGCTCTGCTTGCTTGGAGCTTGTCCAAGGTTTCTTTTAAAGATTCCTGGTCAACGTTGTCATTATTTGCGAGAGGTTCTAAGCAGGACCGAAAGCGAGAGAGTTCGTGCAGGAGGTCGTTCTTTTGATCTCCACGAGTCGTAACCTCTTGAATCTCAAAGTACTTAATGATGGCAGCCCGGTGATCATTTGAATTTTCCTGCTGAGCGAACCATGTCAGCTGTTTAAAAAGGTCAGCCAGTCTCAAAAAAGTACGAAGTTTTTCGTTGGAGGGAAACTCATATCGTAATAAGGTTTCGGTCATTCCAATCTCTCGCAGTCCTAGAATAATTTTATATTTTCCCCTTAACGGTCGGTAATGGAAATGATTACCGCCGAAGGCGTTCGGCTATCGAAAAATCTCTCAGAAATAACGCAAAAACATCAGGGGATTCTCCTATACGATTGTACACAATGGGAACGTTAAGACTAAGAAAATAAGCTGTTGTATCTCTCACTGCGAGACAATAAGTTATATGCGTCGGAATGGGAAGAAACTCAGTTTTCTTTGGTCAGTGCAAGGTACAACGAATGAAGTTTTAGTACTGAGGCCTTCAGCATCTCACAGGTACCGACATTTTCAATGACATCGTCCGCAGCATCCAGTCTTTGGGCGGTCGTCGCCTGAGTCGAAATAATCTTTTTTACGGCTTCCGGCGTTAGATGACTTCTTTGAACTACTCTCTCGATTCTTAGAGCTTCGGGCGCTTCGACGACAAGCAAGCGATCGATGGACGAACGCCAAAAGGGGCTTTCAATGAGAAGCGGGACACTTAAGATCGTGTACGGGGACTGTGAGGCGTCGAGTTGGCGCTGACACTCTTTGCGAATTAAAGGATGAAGGATATTTTCCAGAGCCGTTTTAGCCGCAGGGTCAGAAAACACCAACTCTCTAATGAATTTTCGATTCATGGAGCTGTCGGGAGAGGCTGCTTCAGGCCCGAAGTGTTTAACGATATCCGGCATTGCGCCGCCATTTACCGCGGTTAATTGCCGCGAGACGACATCTGCATCCACAACTTCGATCCCTAATTCCTCAAATAAGTCAGAAACCGTTGTTTTGCCGGAACCAATCCCGCCTGTCAGACCGATCACTTTCATGGAGTGCCTATTGTTAAATTGAAAGCGGCTTCTTTACTCCTATAGAGAAGAAAGCGCCGATGTTCTAAATCAAGGAGCCCCTTATTTGGCTTGTAAGACCTGATCAATCCAGTCTTTTGTAAGCTGTTCGCGTAGCCGGCCTTTCTCAGACAACGGGACGCCAAGCATATGAATATTCTTTAAATCCAGCACAGGGTCGTCAACTTTGACGTCGGTACGGGTCGGAACGTACCTAATCTTATTTTTGATAAGGAATTCGGCCAGTTTAGGTGAAGTGGCCCAGTCTAAAAATTCTTTTGCCTCTTTCGGATGTTTAGCACCTTTTACAAGAGACACAACTTCGATGCCGAAGGTAACGCCTTCTTTCGGATAAGAAATCGTGACCGGATATCCGAGCTGGACGATATCCAGCGCATCAGGCAAGTAAACCATGGCAGCAGCCGCGAGACCGTCACCGACACGCAAAGCAGGCCAAGCACCGCTCTTGGTGTACATCTGAACGTTCTTGTGAAGTTTTTTCTGGAAGTCGATACTGCCTTCGCGCCCGAATACTCTTTCTAAAGAGAAGAGGCGTTCTGTCGCAGTTCCGGAGGTTCGAGCATCGGCTAGGATAAGGCCTTCTTTGTATTCAGGCTTTAGAAAATCCTGCCAGGAAGTCGGAGCCTTCAGGTTGTTCTTTTTAAGAAAGTTGTTATTCGTGATGAAGGCAAGCGGCATGATGCCGATTCCCGTCCAATAATTTTGTGGATCCTTAAATTCTGCCGGAATGAAATCAGAGCCTTTAGGTTTATAGGGTGCTGTCAGCCCTTCGTTCTTAGCAACTTCAAGATAATCTGCCGGACCTCCCAGAAGAACATCGACTTGGGGATTACTTTTCTCTGCCTGGAGGCGGGAGAGAACTTCGCCGGAAGAAAGTCTGAGGAAGTTGACTTTGATACCCGTTTCCTTGGTGAACTGTTCAAGGACCTGAGAGGCGTATTTCTCAGGCATGGAGGCGTAAACGTTCAGTTCTGCAGCAAGAACATTAAAAGAAAGGCCAAGAACGGCTAAGGATGCAGCAAATTTAGCGACAAGTTTCATCAGCATAGAACCCAAAGATATTTCAATTATTCTGCCATTACATATTTATTTCTCCGATTTATAACGGAGGAATTTTTCGATTCTCGGAAAAATTTAAGGAAGCTCTGTAAAATGCTTGATTCTTCCCAATGGCCTTTAGAGACTTAATTTTCAAAGAATCTAGCCGAAAT
>PPYE01293191.1_pt1 | contig 54990 bp, 54 predicted proteins | sample 1559881 | NCBI WGS metagenome assembly PPYE01 (sample SAMN08240022, study PRJNA423297) | Human gut metagenome, whole genome shotgun sequencing project.
TTGCTCTTAACTGGTTAAAAAGCCTTTAAAATCGTCTATATGCGTTAATACTCCGTACTGTCTGTCTGGAGTTTGAATAGTAAACAGAGAGCCGGGAAGCCGCATAAACACTGGCTTTTTTGACATCCGATAATGCCTGTGGTACTATTTTGGAACTAAAATCGAATGAGTAAAAATAAATAAGAAAGCATGATTTGAGTGGATTGCCGCTTGTTCTTTTTGTTAAGAGCAGGCGGCTTTCTTCATTTTTATACATAGTTATCAGCATAGATAACTGAATACAAAGAAAGAGAGGATTTAGTAATGAACAAAATGCAGAGTAGAAAAACCAGCAATGCGGTAAGGAATAATGTTAATACAATTTCAGGAGCATATACCCTACCGCTGATCGACAAATTATTTTCAGCCAGACAAAATGCAAGCGATATGGATGATGTTTATTTTGCACTGGCCGCTTTAGTAGACACTGGGCGGATTTTGGAGGCGTTTCACATGATCCGGGGGTTATATGGAATTGCCGGATTAGAATATCCAGATCATGTGGAAGAAATGGGGAAGTCAGAAGAAATTATGGAATTGTTTGTGGCAGAGTTTGTCTTTGACTTTTACGACATCATTGATGAAAAGAAATTAGAAAAATAAATACAGATTATTCCCGCCCGTTTGGACGGGGTATACATAGCCATTCCCTACAAAGGAGTGGCTATTAAATTTTCCGGGAAAGGAGGCAGACTTATATGTACCAACAGGGTACAAAATCCAAATGCAAAGTGATTGCCCTTGCAAACCAGAAAGGAGGGACAGCCAAGACCACTACAACGGTCAATTTAGGGATAGGGCTTGCGAATCAGGGGCATAAAGTATTACTTGTGGACGCTGATCCGCAGGGGGATTTGACAACAGCGTTAGGTTGGACGGACGCAGATAATCTTCCCTTTACGCTTGCGACACAGATGGAAAAGACAATCCGTGATGAACCCTTTGTTTACAATGAGGGGATATTACACCACAACGAGGGTGTAGACCTGATACCGACCAACATTGAATTGTCTGGTATGGAAATGACGCTTGTGAATGTAATGAGCCGGGAATCCACAATGAAATCGTATCTATCAGAGTTAAAGAAAGACTATGATTATATCCTGATTGACTGTATGCCAAGTTTGGGTATGCTGACAATCAATGCGCTGGCGGCGGCTGACAGTGTGATTATTCCGGTGCAGGCGCATTATCTTCCCTTAAAAGGCATGACACAGCTTATGCGGACGATTACGAAAGTACAGCGGCAAATCAATCCGAATCTGAAAGTGGACGGTGTTCTTCTGACACTGGCAGATATGCGGACGAACCTAGCTCGTGCTACCTCGGACAGCCTGAAACAGAATTATGGCAGATTTATTAAAGTCTATCAGACGGTCATTCCGGTATCCGTGAAAGCAGCGGAAACAAGCGCAGCAGGAAAGAGCATTTACAGTTATGACAAGAATGGTACGGTTGCGAAAGCGTATGCGGAGTTTACGAGGGAGGTGGTAAAAGGTGGCGAAAAGCAGCGCAATCAACATGAATCTTCCCTCTGCCGATGATTTATTCAGTATGCAGGAAGAACGGGACGAGGCAAAACGGGAGAGTGTCAGGGATATTCGTTTGGAAGAAATCAGCGATTTTCCCAATCATCCGTTTAAGGTACGCATGGACGAAAAAATGCTTGAAATGGCAGAAAGTGTTCGTCAATATGGCGTGTTAGTACCTGCTCTTGTGCGTCCGAAACTGGGCGGTTATGAAATGATTGCCGGACACAGGCGAAAGATGGCAAGCGAACTGGCAGAAAAGGAAGAAATTCCTTGTATTATCCGTGACTTGACAGATGATGAGGCAACAATCATTATGGTTGACTCGAATCTTCAGAGGGAGGAAATCTTACCGTCAGAAAAAGCGTTTGCCTATAAGATGAAATTGGACGCAGTGAAAAGACAACAAGGCTATCGTTCAGACTTAACCTCTGCAACACCGTTGCAGAGGTTAGGGAAAAAATCATCAAGAGAACTTTTAGCAGAACAAACAGGCGAAAGTCATGAGCAGATTAGAAAATATATCCGTCTTACTGAACTGATACCGCCAATCCTTGAAATGGTGGATAACACTGTCTTAAAGGTGAGTGAGGTATTACAGATTGCCATGCGTCCGGCGGTAGAGTTATCTTACCTGCCGAAAGAGCAACAGGAAATCCTCTACGAAACGATGCAGTCAGAGGATTGTACGCCAAGTCATGCCCAAGCCATAAAAATGAGGAGGTTTGCCGAGGCAGGAAAACTGAACCAAGATGTGATTTTATCAATTATGACGGAGGAAAAGCCAAATCAGGTAGAACAGTTTAAGATACCAAAAAAGCGCATTGATAAGTATTTTTCGCCGGGGACGTCCATGAAACAAATGGAAGATACGATTATTAAAGCGTTGGAGTTATACCGAAAAAGGGAACGAGGTAGAGAAAGATAAGGCTTTACGCCGGGGGAGAAGTATGCCTATGTGTGGCTATCCGGTTTTTCTGGTTCCCCCTCTCCACACCTCACCCCTTCCAGTTTACCAGCCGATTACCAGCCGAAAAGACAATAAGGAGCCGGTGGCTATCCACTTTTCCGGCAGGACAATCGCATATTGTAACCCTACACCCTGCATATTGCAGGGCTTTTTTTATGCGTACTATCCGGTATGACGATTGCCGGGAGATACGCAGAGTTCAGAAATGGAGGATAATTCATTGAAAAAGAAGATCAGACAGTTAGTGAAGAAAGGAATCGCTATGGTTATGGCAACGACAACCGTGATGTCGATACTTCCCGCAGCAACGGTATCCGCAGCGTCAGAACGTGCAACCATTACCTTTGAATACTGCTATGACGGAGCCGGAAATACCATCCGTTATCAGCAGACGTATTCCCACAATGGGATTACCTGTGGTCATGCAGGAGAGGCACGGACCCGTATCTATGCGGACGGGGAAAATGCTTTCTGTATTCAGCCGGGGGTATCTTTGCATACCGGGAATACCTTACAGGCAAATGCGTCCGACACATGGAACGCTTTGAGTACCAATCAGAAAAAGGCGGTCAATCTGGCGCTTTTATACGGGGCGCAGGGAAGTATGGGAAGTCTTTCCGGTACAGAGGACGAGAAGATACTTGCGACACAGATGATCATTTGGGAAATCGTGACAGGCTGCCGGAACGCTACAGCCCCTTATGGCAGGACGGACAGCAAATTTTATAATGGTCTATGCGTGAATGGGGCAAACAGCGGTGTGGCGGCAAATTATAGCCAGATCGTAGAGAGCATGAAGAACCATGCGACCATTCCGAGTTTTGCTTCTTCCAGTAAGGACAGTGCGGCAAAGGAACTGAAATGGGACGGAGAGCAGTATGTGCTGAAACTGACCGATACCAACGGGATTTTATCAAAATTTAACTTCACGTCCTCAAACAGTGCAGTCAAAGTCAGTGTGTCCGGGAATACGCTCACGCTTACGTCAGAAAAGGCGATTGCCGGGGACGTGCTGCTTTCAGCGACTAAGAAGATTCCAACAGTCAGCAGCAGCGCAAAGCTGGTAGCCTATGGCGATCCGTCCTTACAGGACGTGGTAACAGGCGTGGAGAATACAGACGCAGTAAAGGCATACCTGAATGTAAAGATTCCTTACGGGCATATCCAGATTGTGAAAACGTCCGAGGACGGTGTGGTGGCAGGCTTAAAGTTCCATGTTACGGGCAATGGCATTGACCAGACGGTTGTGACCGGAGAGGACGGGACAATGAAGATTGAGAACCTGAATCCGGGAACCTACACCGTGACCGAGCTGTCCGAAGAACGCTATGAGACGCAGAAAGTGCAGACCGTTCAGGTTACGGGCGGAGAAACCGCAAAAGTGGAGTTTTCCAATATCCTCAAGCGTGGCGGCCTGAAAGTAACCAAGACGTCCGAGGACGGGCTTGTGGAGGGTGTGAAATTCCATCTGTACGGGACTTCCCTTGCCGGGATAGCGGTAGATGAGTATGCAGTGACGGACGCAAATGGTATTGCGGAATTTAAAAATATCCTGATTTCCGGCAGTGCGCCTTACACCCTTGAGGAAGTGGATACCGCAGTACGCTATGTGGTTCCGGCGAACCAGCGTGTATCCGTTAAGTGGAATGAAGTCACGAATGCTACCGTGACAAATATCCTGAAGAAATTCCGTGTGAATGTGACAAAACTGGATAAGGAAACAGGAAAGCCGCAGGGAGACGCAACACTGGCAGGCGCAGTCTACGGCATCTATGACGGGGATACGCTGATCGACACCTACACCACAGACGCCGAGGGTAAATTTACCACAAAGTATTATATTTGTGGCGATAACTGGTCAATCCGGGAGATTACCCCGTCCGAGGGCTATCTTCTGGATGAAACCGCCTATCATGTGGGAGCGGAGCCGAAAAATTACACGGTGGAACTGAATACCACAACCAATGAAGTCACAGAGCAGGTTATCAAGGGGCGTGTCTCCATCATTAAGCATACAGACGATGGCAGCACACAGATCGAGACGCCGGAGGAGGGCGCAGAGTTTCAGGTGTATTTAAAGAGTTCCGGAAGTTTCGAGAACGCCGCAGGAAGTGAGCGGGATACGCTCATTTGTGATGAGAACGGGTATGCCGGGACAAAAGACCTGCCTTACGGTGTTTATACCGTCCACCAGACAAAAGGTTGGGAAGGCAGGGAGTTACTGGACGATTTTGATGTGTATATCAGCAGGAACGGGGAAGTGTACCGTTATCTCATTAACAACCGCCTGTGTGAGTCCTATGTGAAAGTTGTGAAAAAAGACGCAGAGACAGGAAAGACCATTCCTCTTGCCGGGGCAGGATTCCAGATTTATGACGAATCCGGAAACCTTGTGACAATGAAATACACCTATCCCGAAGTGACCACACTGGATACGTTCTATACGGGCGCAAATGGTTATCTGATCACGCCGGAAGTGCTGCCTTACGGAAAGTACACGCTTGTAGAGGTACAGGCACCGTATGGATACGTACTGGATTCTTCCCCGGTTGCGTTTACCGTGTCCGAGAACAATTCCAGTGAGGAGAGCAGCGTTATTGTGACCGCAGTGGAAAAAGAGGATATGCCGCAGAAAGGAAAAATCCTGATCCAGAAAACGGGCGAGGAGTTCTCCAGTGTGCAGGTATCCGGCGATGGTGTGATAGATAAAGACGGAAATCTGGCAGAGGGAGAGAATATTTATATCCCTGTTTACAGCGTAATCGGGAAAGCGGGCGCAGTTTATGATGTGATTGCGGCGGAGGATATTGTGACGCCGGAGGGGACCGTCCGTGCAGCCGCAGGCGAAGTGGTAGATACCGTAACCACTGATAAAGACGGAAATGCCGCCACAAAAGAATTATATCTTGGAAAATACAAGGTAGCAGAGAAAACAGCGCCGGAGGGCATGGTGCTGAATATCGAAGAAAAAGAAGTGGAGCTTGTCTATGCAGGGCAGGAAGTATCCGTAACAGAAACCGATACCGCCTTTTATAATGTGCGCCAGAAAGTGACCATTGACCTGCTAAAAGCACTGGAACAGGATGAAACCTTTGGAATCGGGAACAAAGGGGAAATCCAGAATGTTGCCTTTGGACTGTATACGGCGGAGGATCTGACTGCTTCAGACGGTTCCGTTATCCCGGCAGACGGGCTGATCGAGATTGTATTCTGTGATACTGAGGGAATGGCAGCTTTCAAGAGTGATCTCCCGTTTGGAGAATATTATGTGAAAGAAGTCAGCACCGACCAGCATTATCTGCTGTCTGGCGGGAAATATCCGGTAGTGTTCTCTTATCAGGGGCAGGACGCAGCGCTTGTCAGTATCCATGCAAATGACGGAAATGCGGTTGATAATGAACTGCTCCGTGGAAAGATTACCGGAATTAAGGTAGATACGGAGGGGAACGCACTGGAAGGTGCGAAGATTGGTCTGTTTTCGGTTGGTACAGAGGAATTTACGGAGGAAACCGCCCTGCTTGTGTCCGTATCAGATAAAGAGGGGGCATTTGCCTTTGAAAATGTACCGTTTGGACGTTATATCGTCCGTGAGATTGCGTCTCCAAGCGGATATGCGTTAAATGAGGCACTCCACTATGTTGCAGTCACAGCCGATGAGGAAGTGATTGAGGTGGAGATCATCAACAAACTCATCATAGGAAGTGTGCGGCTGACAAAAGTGGACGCAGACTATCCGGCAAACAAACTGACCGGGGCTGTCTTTGAACTGTTTGAGGATACGGATAAAGACGGGAAGTTTGATGAAAAGAAAGACACGCTGCTTGATGAAATCCCGGAAATCTCCGAGGGAATCTACCAGAAAGACGGTCTGACTGCTGGAGGGTACTTCGTAAAGGAAAAAACAGCGCCGGAGGGCTTTAAACTGGACGAGGAGGCATATTACTTTGAAATCAGTGAGGACGGTAAGATTGTGGACGTGGAGAATGAGGCGGGCGTAGGTTTTATCAACCAGCCGATTACCGGAAAACTGGAACTGACCAAGACAGACGTTGCAGACGGTAAGCCGCTTCCAAATGCCGGATTCCGTATCAAGGACGAGGACGGAAATATCGTAGCAACAGGCGTGACGGATAAGGAGGGAAAAGCCACATTTACCCTGCGGTATGGAAAATACACTTATCAGGAATACAATGCGCCGGAGGGCTACCAGATTGACGAATCCGAGTATCCTTTTGAGATTAAAGAGGACGGGCAGATCGTAAAGGCGGCTATGACAAATGAGAAGAAACCGACAGAAACCATTACCACACCGAAAACTGGCGATGACAGCAATATGGGATTGTGGATAGGCATTTTGGCACTGTCAGCCGCAGGCGTGGCAGGATTTGGGATTCTGGCAGGAAAAAAGAAGAAAAAGGAGGACTAAGGGCGTATGAATGTAAAGACAGGAATCAGTATCGGGCTTGTGATTTTTATTGTGGGCGCTGTGATCTGGCTGAACACCCGGAAGAAAAAATAGGGTGTCGGCAGAAATGCCGGGAATTGGATTAGGATTATCGTGTATGAAGGGCGGCGGACAGCCGCCCTGTTACATACCGCAGAGGACAGTCTATCGGAGGCGGGCGGTATTGCTAACAGGAGAGGAGGCGAAAGTTTGGTGCAGAAATTTCATTCAGGGATTGCAGAGGCGTATGGCGTGACCGCTGCCCTGCTTGCGGAGCGTATCTGGAGGGAGGTAAAAGAGAACGAGTTCCATCAGAGATGCGTATATGTCGGGAATGTATGGATGCGGTGCAGCCGGAGGGGATTTACCGTCTGTATGCCTTATCTGACAAAGGGGATGGTAAGCGGCGGAATCAGAAAATTAAAGCGTGCGGGGATTTTAGTGCAGGGCGAACATAACAACAGCCGCTTTGACCGGACTGCATGGTATGCCTTTACGGAGTATGGGAAAAAGATGATGGAAGAAAGTGAGGACGAGGACTATGCAGGATAAAGAAGAAAAACGAATGGCAGAGGGATATGAGATTACACAAGGCATCCGTATCGGAGATAAGGAAGTAGTGTTCGGTGTGAATGAGAAAGCGGATATGCCATATTTCTGTTCTTTTTATTCATCGAACAGTATTTTGGAAGCTTATGAGGACAGCATGATTGGCGATGACTATGTGGAGTTGATGGAACTGTTCGCTGACAGAGTAAAGGCTCAGTGTATTAAGGTGCGGTAGGAACAGGAGAAAGTGACCGTGCCGAGGGAGAAGATTACAACGGATATGTGTAATGCGCTCTCACAGTGTGGAGATATGACGGGAAAGGTCATGGCAATCCGGGCGGAAGCATTAAGACCGGAGTACCGTTCTACAGAACACCAGCTTGTCTATGTGGTGGGCGGCAATGGTACAAGACCGCAATCTTTTGGAACCGCCTGCCATTGTATCACGCTGTATTCCGGGGAGCGTGAACGGTGGGAGCGGCATGATTTTCAGGGAGAGGTAAAGCCGGATTGCCTGCCGCAGTGGGCGAAAGAAAAGAAAGCGGAGATGGAACAACGGAGAACAGTAGACAAATACAGAAAACAGACAGGGAGGTGCGGTAAATGGGAGATATACGGACAAATGCCGGATTTGTGATTACAAACTCGATTTCTGTGGGAAATGCAGAGTTTGTCTTGGGTGTGAACATGAAGAACCCGGATAACTTTGTCACATGGAAATGCAGTGGTGGTAGTGACTATTATTGGGGGCATTATACGGACAGTCTGCTAAAAGCCACAAAGGATTTATGCTTCCGGGTGTTGGAGGAAGTACAGTATCTGGAGCAGAGGCAGGAGCGTGAAACTGTCCGGCGAACACCGGATAATAACTATATTCTGACAGGAATCGTGGAATATGACGGAAACAGCGCAGTGATCGAATTTCCGACACAGGAATTGTGCGAGATTATTGGAAGTATTGGAATTACTGTCCCACCAGAGCGGGTATATCTTGGCGGTTATAGTGATATAAAAGTGCAGTTGAAACATGATGGAAATAAAGCTGCTGATGGATTGATACGGTTGCTTAAAGACGATAATTCGATCCGCATGGTAAATGAAGTTGCAAAGGCAGTATTTCAATCAGACTACCGGGTGTATGAGAGGGTAGAAAAGAATCTGGAAAATGACCGCTATCAGTCAGCAGAGGACTTATTGCGTGATGTGGCAGGATATACAAAATATATCAATGATATTTCTGCAAATCGAAAAAAGACAGACAGCCGAGAGGAGCGATGAAATGGATAAGAGAAAAATGGGAACCTTTGAGGTTGAGCATAGCATCACGCTTGGCGGGCGGGAAGTGGTGTTAGGGACAGATATGTTGCGTGATGAACCTTTTATGGTATGCTGCTGTACCTATGAAAGTTCTAATCAGGAATTGAAAATCAGTGAGTATTTCAGCACTGAAAATTATTTGGAGGCAATGCAGGAATTTATAAACAGGGTACAAGGACAGATAAATTTTATGCAAATGGAACATGAGGAATTTCAGGCTGGAAAGGAATTTTTTACAACAGATCACTGTCGCTATGATGACAGGAAAGAGGACATTACGGGAAAAGTGGTGGTCATGAATGTGAGAGGATACGAATACAAACATTCTGCCTATCAGCTTGTTTTGATAGAGGGTGGTATTGGGGCAATGGATTTAAAGTTTCGCACGCTATTGGGAAGAGATGAAAAAGGGAACTTTATTGAGGATATGAATGGAATACGTCTGATAGACAGAAAAAAAGGCGTATGGAGAAGATGTGATGTATTGGGAGTTATTTATCCCCAACGTATGCCGGAATGGGCAAAAAAATCTCTTGCCCAAATGAAAAAGCAGAAAATGGCAGACAGCCGGGAGGAGCGATGAGATGGAGATACGGGCAATGACGCAGGAAGAACAAAAATATACCTATCGGCAGAGTACGCAGCTTGAGGGGCAGACCGGGAGTATCGGCTATCTCAGGGGCGATTTTGCAAATTCCGGGTATGGTTTTTATACCAAATGGTTCGATACAAGGGCATACCGGAAAACGGAAGAATTTCAGTCAGAGTTTGATGAGGTTATCAATACCTTGCGAGAGGATCAGGGGCTTTTGCACAACCGCTATGATATGAAAGCGTTCGCAGGGCAGTACCCGGACAGCGCCTTTGAGGGGAATTGCGGTACGGAGTATGGTTTCCGGGCGGACACGAAAGAGTACGCTTACCTGATCCGGTGCAATCCTGTAAAGGGAGATTATAACTTTTACTGTTTCTGCTATGAGAAGAAGTGGCTGGATCAGCACATGGAAAAAGCAGGGCAGGGTATCCGGTTCATTGATTCTTCTTATAAAGAATTGTTCCGTATCCCGGACGGTGGAAAAATCGTAATTACTTCTTCATGGAATGAAAAATCGGAGCGAACCTGCCGTTTTATTGATGAGTACCATACGGAAGTCGGCAGCAATCTTTACCATATTTGTGAGTTTGCCGAGTTCATGGAGCGTAACGGTGCTAAATACGAGCCGAAACAGCCGGATATGCAGAAAAAGAAAGACAGGGAAAGGTAGGGAGTTTAGATGGCACAGATGAACAATAAAGCAGTGAAATCCATTACAAAGCTGATGGAGGCGGGATTTGATACGGAAAAGGCGATTACGTCCATGACCATTGACGATATACTTTCGCTGCCGAACATCTCCGTGGCAGAGATTGGCATGGTAAATGAGATACAGAAAGCGGTCAAGGCGAATAAAGTCATTACTTTTTTGGGAGGCGGCGAGATATGAGCGAAAAGAGGAATATCTGTTTTGTGGACAACCGGGACAGGGAGTTATTTCAAGTTCCCGATGGCGGCATGATCCGGCAATTTTACGGGAATGGAGACGAGCATTATGCACTCTGCCGATATGTAGATGATGATAACACGGAGATAGACGGGACACGGTGGAATAACTGCCAGTTCGCAGAGCAGATGGAGCAAAGCGGAATTGCATGTATGGCAATATGAAAATGTGTGTAGGAAAAGTTGGACAAAGGGAGGCGGATAACATGAAAATACAGGATATTATCGGAAGCAAGCAGAGGATGCAGATTTTTGACATTATACTGGAGGAATCTTGCCGCCAGTGGTGTGACTTTATAGAAAATGCGCCAGAGAGAAAAGATGGCAGAGGATTTGCAGAATTTTTTTATAAAATTTTCTCAGAGAAAGAACAGGAATATATGGAGGGATTAGGAGTGAGATATAACGCAATGGAAAAACAGTTTGAAGAAATCACGGTGCTTGGGAAACCTGCATTGTTCCATGATATGAGGATTGAGCGTGACAGCGTACCGAAAGGGCTGTATCTGTATGAGGTGCGGAGCGATGATGACGGGTGCGGCGATCCGGTGCAGATTGCAAAGGGTATCATGGTCAACCACTATGGGAGTATCATTACCCGTGAACCGATTAAACTGCCGCCGGACGGATATTTAGATATTGATCCGGAAAAGGACTGGAACTATGCAGGCGGGGATTGCCGGACAGTCAAAGAGTTTCAGAAAACCTACCCGCCAGTGAAGAAGAAAGAAAAAGAGCAGGAACGATAGGAGGCGGGACAGTGGCAAAAAAGAAGTTTGACTTAATCACGGAACTGTATGCCGAGGCGGTCAGGGAAGTGACAGCAACCCCGGATAACTGGAAAGCGTTCCTACGTTCTGCTTGCCGTAATTATCGTCTTCCTTTTGATGAACAGCTTTTGATCCATGTGCAGCGCCCGGAGGCTACTGCTGTCCTTGAAATGGAGAAATGGAATGAGAAGTTCGGGCGTTGGGTAAAGCGGGATTCCAAAGGGATTGCGGTATTCGATAAGAACGCAAAGACCATGCGGCTGAAATATTACTTTGATGTTTCCGATACAAGGGAGGGACGCTATAAGAGGTTAGTCCGCCCGGTGTCCTTATGGGAGGTTGGCGAATCCCACAGTGAGGCGGTGCGGGAAACCCTTGCAAATGCCTTTGGTGTGACAGGAGAAACAAAAGGACTGGCGGAAACCATATTGGAGGCGGCAGACCATGCGGCAGAGGATAATGCGGCGGACTATATGCAGGACATTTTATCAAGCCGGGAGGAGAGTTTTCTTGAGGAACTGGACGAGTATAATGTTGAGGTGGAAGTCAGGCGGTTGTTATCAGTCAGTACTTCCTATATGCTTATGGTTCGGTGCGGTATTCAGCCGGAAATGTATCTTGAAACAGAGGATTTTCGGAATATCACGGATTTTAACACGCCGCAGCTTGTCAACCTGTTCGGTGTGGCAGCCAGTGACATTTCCGAGATGGCATTGTCGCAGGTTGCAGATACAATCCGGAAACTGCAAATAGAGGAAAAGAAACAGAATCGCACATTTGCGGCAGGAGAGGCAGACCGATATAATGAGGCTGAAAGAACAAAAACAGATTCAGAAAGGAGTCCTGAATATGAGAACGATAGAATACAGCAAGCAGGGAGACTATCTACTGCCGAACTTGACCGTACCAGAGGAACCGGAGGCACACATTGGGAAGTACGCCTCGCTTCGCCGGAATTACCTGAAAGAGCAGAAGTACGGAATTTTTATCACGATGCTGACGCAGGGGACACTGAACGGACACCTGACGGAGATACAGCAGGCAGCGCAGGAGCGGCGGGAACAGATCGTAGCGGAGATGGCAAAAGCGCAGAACGTGACGGAAGAACTGAAAGCGAAAGACCAGATGATGTGGCTCGGCATGATGAACAACTTCCGGCAGGCGGCGGAGGAGATAGTGCTGAACGAACTGGTTTACAGCTAGAAAATCCAGAGCAGGAGCCAGAGACACAGGCAGATAGTGGGTTGTCAACAGGAGAAGAACAACCGGGGGAACCGGTACAGGTGGCGTGGTATGACAGGAGCAACGAGGACAAAAGCCTTCCTTTTTTCCATAATGAGGAGGACATTAAATCGCTGCTCCTTTCTGCACCCCACCTAAAAGCGTCAAGAGAGGAAATACGGGATTTTTTTGAAAACCATGAGGATAAAAAGGAACGTATCGAATACCTGAAAGATATTTTTAATAATGAATACACGGAATTTACACTGGAAGATGGCAGGCGCATGGGGCATAAGACTTATCAGAACGTGCTTCAGATGTGGGTGGGGAGTTACAGTACCCGGACAGAACAATCCTATTATGACTGGGGTGTGATCGCAGACTTTTTTGAGGGTATGCGCCTTATGGGGGAGTTACGGGACAAAACAGAACCACTTCGGAGTGTGGAGGGGCAGTTGTCTTTTATGGAAGAAGCAGCAGAGGAAAAGACCTCTGCTTTTTCTTTTTCACAGGAGATTATAGATGCCATTATCCAGTCCGGCTTGGAAACGGGAAAGGGAAAATATAAGGTTTATATTTACTTCAAACAATCTCATACAAACAGTGAAAAGGCGCATTTCCTAAAAAAGAGGTATGGGGGATTGAGAGCATATTCGGTGTTTACGGGGACGGGCATTGAAGTGGATTCAGATAAAAAAGGCTTATGTATACACAGAAAAGAGGACAGCGTTACGCTGAAATGGAAAGCGGCTGCAAAGCGGATTGATGAACTCATTGCACTGGAGCGGTATCTTTCAAAAAGTGAGAAAGCATACTTGCCAGAGTATGAGAAAGAGATACTGGCAACGGAAATCTACAGCTTTTATACCAATCAGCCGGAGAGTGTGGTACATCCATATCCATTTGAGACAAATTATTACAACGGGATAAAGGCGATCCGTCCGCAGCTTGATATGCCGGAGCGGGTGGAAGAAATACTGTGTGTTATGGCAGAGGTGCTTGCAAATACCGCAGATTTTGCGAGGAATTATGCGTCCATGCAGAAAGCATACCATGACCTGCGTGATTACCGGGACGGAGTTTACAGCCTGTTTTCCCCGATACAGCAGCCGGAGTATGTGCAGACTTTACCGCCAGTAATGGAGAACCCACAGAAAAAGTCGGACACAACCAATATGGAAAATGTGGAAGTACCGGAGCCGGACAGCCTTGCATGGAGACTGAATGAATTATACAAGGAAGTCGATTTGCGTGGATATGAGGCAAACATGGAGGCAGATACCGAGGAGGAAGTAGTTGCACAGATTGAGGTACAGTTGCTTGATCCGGACGGAGCGGCGCAGATTCTGGATTTTCTCATTAGCGTCCAACAGGTAACAGACAAAGATACAGACGCTTATGGGGAACTTGCAGAGATGATAAAGGAAGTGCAGGAACTTCCGGCGATGAATCTGCCTTATGACATTGCGGTAGACAGCATTGTTTCTATCGGAATGAAAGAATACAGTATTGATTTTATATCCGATGAAATGGTAGTTTTGCGTGACCAGATGTACCCGCTCTTTACAGAAGAAATGCCCCGTGAGGAATTTGACCGTAAGATACGGGAAAATCCGGCAAATGACCACCTGAAAGTCAGGCGGCCATTGCCGGGACTACCAGCCGAAAAGACAAATATTCCGGCTCCCGCCGAATCTCCGGCACCGGGAGCGCCGGAGGTTTCTGAACCGGAAACAGACGAACTGGATTTATTGTGGAATATTCTGGATTCCCTGCATATGGAAGATGTTCAGCCCCGGTATGATGAAAATGGAATACTGACAGCCAATGATGGAGAGAACGTCTGGCAGGGGAAAGAATTTTATGAGTTTCTGCTTCAGGAGGCAGTCGTATTCGAGGAAAATGGAAGTTCTTCTGTCCTGACGGATGGGCAGTTATCGGATTTGTATGAACTGGCAGGGCGATATGGCATAGAAGTTCCGGGAGAGAGCAAAGAAACACCAGCCGAAACAGAACAAGCCGCCGATCTTGCCCCGGCATGGGAACAGCCGAAACCGTCTGCAAGGTTGCAGTCCTTTGATCTGCACCCGGAGATTTTGCAGGCACAGCGGAGCCAGTACCGCATAACCAACGATGAGTTGGGATACGGAACCCCTAAAGAGAAGTTCCGGGCAAATATCATGGCGATCCAGTTATTAAAGAAGTGTGAGGAGGAACACCGCTATGCCACACCGGAGGAGCAGGAGATTTTATCCGGCTATGTTGGGTGGGGCGGCTTGTCAGACACTTTTGATGAAACCAAATCCTCATGGGGATATGAATATCTGGAATTAAAATCGGTACTGACTGAGGAAGAATACACCGCAGCAAGGCAGTCTACCCTGACCGCATTTTATACCCCGCCTGTTGTGATCCGAGCCATGTATCAGGCATTAGAGGATATGGGCTTGAAGTCAGGGAACATTCTGGAGCCGAGCTGTGCCACAGGAAACTTTATCGGCATGAAACCGGACAGCCTCTCCGATTGTAAGATATATGGTGTGGAGATTGACAGCATATCGGGCAGGATTGCACAGCAGTTATACCAGAAATCCACCATTGCAGTGCAGGGATATGAGAACGCAAACCTGCCGGATAGTTTCTTTGATGTGGCGATTGGAAACGTACCTTTCGGGCAGTTCAAGGTATCGGACAGGCGATATGACAAGCACAACTTCCTCATACACGATTATTTCTTTGCAAAGACACTGGATAAAGTCAGACCGGGCGGCGTGGCTGCCTTTATCACATCTTCTGGCACAATGGATAAGAAGAACCCGGCAATCCGTAAATATATTGCACAGCGGGCAGAGCTTTTGGGAGCAATCCGTCTGCCAAACAATACGTTTAAGAAAAATGCGGGAACGGAAGTGACCGCTGATATTTTATTTCTTCAGAAACGTGACCGCCTGATTGAAACAGAACCGGACTGGCTGTATCTGGATGTGGACGAAAACGGAATCACGCAAAACCGATATTTTGTGCAGCACCCGGAGATGGTTCTTGGGGAAATGGTCATGGAATCCACACAGTATGGAATGGACAGTACCTGCCGCCCTTATGCGGACAGCGACCTTGAGGCGTTACTAACAGAGGCGGTAGGGAATATCCATGCGGAAGTTACAGAGTATGAAACCGAGGAACTGGTGGAGGAAACCGACAATACCATTCCGGCAGATCCGTCTGTTTCTAACTTCTCTTATACGGTTTTGGACGGGAAAATCTATTACCGGGAGAACAGCCGCATGAAACCCGTGGAGCTGTCTGTCACGGGTGCAAACCGTGTGAAAGGCATGGTTGCAATCCGGGACTGTGTGCGGGAGTTAATTGAATACCAGACAGAGGGGTATAATGATACAGTTATTGAGGAACAGCAGAGGAAACTAAACCGCCTCTATGATGTGTTTAAAAATAAGTACGGGCTGTTAAATGCCAGGGCAAACAGCATGGTCTTTTCCGATGATAACAGTTATCCGCTGCTTTGTTCCCTTGAAGTCGTGGCAGAGGACGGGACACTGGAGCGCAAAGCGGATATGTTCTATAAGCGTACCATCAAACCTCATGAGGCGGTCACAAGGGTGGATACCGCCAGTGAAGCATTGTCCCTTTCCCTGTCGGAAAAAGCCCGTGTGGATATGGAATATATGTGTTCCCTGACCGGAAAAGACGCAGCACAAATCGAGCAGGAGCTATCGGGCATCATCTTCCGTCTGCCAGATATGAGGGGAGATCAGGAGCCAGAGTATGTATCGGAGGACGAATACCTTTCCGGCAATGTGCGCCAGAAACTGCGGGAGGCAAGGCTTGCGGCACAGTCCGAGCCAGTGTATGAGAGCAATGTGGAGGCACTCTTAAAGGTACAGCCAAAGGATTTGACCGCATCGGAAATCAGCGTCCGGCTTGGAACCACATGGATTCCAGAGTCGGACATCGAGGAATTTATGTTCGGACTTCTGGAAACGCCGAATTATGCAAGGTGGCACATGAAAGTCCAGTTTTTCCAGTTGACCGGGGAGTGGCAGATTGAGGGAAAGAGCAATGATAAGGGCAATGTGAGGGCGAACAACACTTATGGGACGCACCGTGCCAGCGCCTATAAGATTATCGAGGACACGCTAAATCTTCGGGATACCCGTGTGTATGATTATGAGGTAGATGAGGAGGGGAAGAAAAAAGCCATCCTGAATAAAAAGGAAACCGCCATCGCACAGGGGAAACAGGATTTGATCAAGCAGGCATTTCAGGACTGGATTTGGAAAGAACCGAAACGCAGGCAGAGACTGACGGACTATTATAATGAGCATTTCAACGCAATCCGACCAAGAGAATATGACGGGAGCCATTTAAAATTTTATGGCATGAACCCGGAGATCAAGTTGAGGCAGCACCAGAAGAACGGTGTTGCCCGTATTATTTATGGGGGAAATACCCTGCTTGCCTATGTGGTGGGCGCAGGAAAGACCTATACAATGGTAGCGGCGGCGATGGAGTGCAAACGGTTGGGACTCTGCAACAAATCTATGATTGTTGTACCGAATCATATCATTGAGCAGTTTGCGGCGGAGTGGCTGCAATTATATCCGGTAGCGAATCTTCTCGTGGCAACGAAGAAAGATTTTGAGACGAAGAACCGGAAAAAATTCTGTGCAAGGATAGCGACCAGTGACATAGATGCGGTCATTATCGGGCACAGCCAGTTTGAGAAAATCCCGCTAAGTGTGGAGCGTCAGCAGATTATGCTAGAGCGTCAGATAAACGAGATCGTGATTGGGATTGCGGAGGCAAAGGGCAGAAAAGGCAGCCGGTTCACAGTTAAGCAGTTGGAAAAAACGAAGAAAGGACTGGAGGGGAAATTAAAGAAATTAAATGACCAGAGCAGGAAAGACGATGTTGTGACCTTTGAGGAATTGGGGATTGACCGTCTGTTTGTGGACGAGGCGGATTCCTATAAGAATCTTTACCTTTACACCAAAATGCGGAATGTGGGCGGCGTTGCACAGACCGAGGCGCAGAAGTCATCGGATATGTTTATGAAATGCCAGTACCTTGATGAACTGACCGGGGGTAAAGGCGTGATTTTCGCAACCGGAACTCCCGTGAGTAACAGTATGGTAGAGTTGTATACCATGCAGCGATACTTGCAGTATCACACACTGGAGCGGAATTATTTACAGCATTTTGACGCATGGGCGTCCACCTTTGGGGAGAGCGTCACAGCCATAGAACTAGCCCCCGAAGGCAGCGGATACCGCCTAAAAACAAGATTTGCGAAGTTCTATAACCTGCCGGAGTTAATGCAGATGATTCGGGAGGTGGCGGATATACAGACCGCCGATATGCTCAAACTCCCGGTGCCGGAGGCGCAGTATCGGGTTATCAGTGTAAAGCCGAGCAAAATGCAGGAGGATATGGTGGCGGAACTTGGGAACCGTGCAGAACGTGTCCGGAATGGAATGGTCAATCCGAGAGAAGATAATATGCTGAAAATTACCAACGATGGGCGGAAATTGGCGTTAGACCAGCGGTTTGCAAATGAAATGCTGCCGGACGAGGCGGAGAGTAAAGTCAATGCCTGTGTTGAGGAAGTGTACCGCTTTTGGGAGGAGGGAAAAGAGAAAAAACTGACACAGTTATTGTTTTGCGATCTGTCCACCCCGAAGAATGACGGGACATTCAGCGTCTATAATGATGTGAGGGATAAGCTGATCGCAAAGGGCATCCCGCCGGAGGAGATTGCATTTATCCATGACGCCAATACCGATGTGAGGAAAAAAGAACTGTTCTCAAAGGTACGGAGGGGCGCTGTCCGTATCCTGATGGGCAGCACATTTAAAATGGGAGCCGGGACGAATGTGCAGAATTTGATCATTGCGTCCCATGACCTTGACTGTCCGTGGCGTCCGAGAGATTTGGAGCAGAGGGCAGGAAGGACGATCCGGCAGGGCAACCAGAACCCAAAAGTGGACATTGTACGGTATGTGACGGAGGGAACCTTCGACGCTTATCTGTATCAGGTCATTGAGAACAAGCAGAAATTTATCAGCCAGATCATGACATCAAAAAGCCCTGCACGGAGCGTGGAGGACATTGACGAGGTGGCGCTGTCCTATGCGGAGATCAAGGCGCTTGCTACCGGAAACCCGTATATAAAAGAAAAGATGGACTTGGACATTCAGGTGTCCAAACTTCAGTTACTAAAGCAGAGTTTTCTGAGCCAACGGTATGAAATGGAGGATAAGGTAACGAAATATTTTCCATCGGAAATCCGGCAGGAAGAACAGCGGATTGTGGAGTATGAGGCGGACATCGCACAGGTAAAGGCGCATACGCCGCCAGACCGTGAGACATTTCCGCCTATGCAGGTCAACGGGGAGACGTACCATGAGAAAAAAGAGGCAGGGCAGGCAATCATTGCAGCCTGTAAAGCCATGACTTCCCCGGAGCCAGTACCGCTTGGAGCATACCGGGGGCTTTCCATGGAAATCTACTATAATACGTTCAGTAAGGAATTTGTCATTGCGTTAAAGGGAAAGCGGACGCACCGTGTAACGTTGGGGACGGATATTTATGGAAATATTACCCGTCTGGATAATGAGATTGAGAAGTTTTACGATAACCTGTCCCACAGCCGGGAACGTTTGGAAACACTGAAAGCGCAGTTTGAAACCGCAAAGGTGGAGGCTGTCAAAGAGTTCCCGCAAGAGCAGGAACTGGCAGAAAAGATAGCGAGGCTTGGGGAACTGAACGCTTTGCTTGATGTAGGTAAGAGCGACAAGATCATGCTGGACGAGGAGCCGGATGAGGGAGAACTGGAGCCGGAGAGAAAGAGGGCAGTGCTAGAGAGATAAAGACAAGCGGTATCGGCTTACCGATACCGTGATACATATCCTTTCAAATATAAAACGGAGAATTCATATATTTGATTTGAGTATTTGTAAAAAAGTAAAAGAAAATGACGGAATATTATAAGCATGCTATAATTAATAAGATATAGGTTAATAAATTAAGGAGTTGTATATAATCAGGAGGTAATTGTGAAAGCAGATTATATAGAAAAAATAACTAAAAGGTTGAATGATTTACCATATGAAGCAATCCTTTTTGATGGGAAGTGGGGAATTGGAAAATCTTATGCAATTAATGCAGCTTTGGAAAAAAATGATAATGTTTGTAAAATTTCTATGTTTGGTTTAGCCGATATAAAGCAGATTTATCATGAAGTACTCTTTCAATTGGCATTGAAAAATAATACGGGTGGAAAAATAGGAGAGATAGCAAATAATGTATTAGAAGGATTGTCAACCGTTTGGGGGAGAGCAGCTCAAGCGAAAGAGTTAATTCATAGTATCGCAAATGAAAGGGAATTATTTTTATTACTGTCCAAAGAATTTGATTCGCCACATATTATTGTGATAGATGATTTGGAAAGAATGAGCAATCATTTGAGATTGGAAGAAGTTTTGGGAATTATAGAAGAACTAAAACAGTGCAATTATGTAAAAATTATTGTAGTTGCAAATATGGAGGAATTTAGTGAAGAAAGTAAGGAAGTATTTAAAAAATATAACGAAAAAGTAATTGACAGAATCTATCATATTACAGAACTACCAGAAAAAGTTATGTGGAGCAAAATGAAGATACATGCAGCGTTTGTAGAAAAGTTTTTGCAAGCTCATAAAGTAAAAAATCTCCGCACTCTTGAAAAAGCACAGAGTTTATTTTCTGATGTTAAGTTGTATTGTAAAGGCGATATGAGTGAACAATTTTTGGATGAAATACGATTAATATGCTTCGCAATTGTTGTAGAGGATACAGATAAATTATATTATAGAGAGCCAGATGAAAACGAAAGTGATCCTATGAAAAAAAGTTCGCTTGTTCTAAATAATCGATTAGAACATAGAATAATAAACTATTTATCTGGAATAAAAAGCAGTAGGAACTTGGTGACAATGATACTGCAATATTATAAAAATGAGATAATGATAAATGAAGATGGACTTAATGCAGAGTATAAAATATTTTCTCAAGCGGGACAGAAATCAAATTATTATAAAACAGATGAAGAAATTAGAAAGATATTACCTGATTTGAGGAAAGAAATGAATAATGCTCATAATCTTGCTGAATTAAATAAATTTGCAGATGAATATGTGATGTGGAGTGATATTCTTGAAGAAGAAAATGAGTCTATATTACAAGAATATAAGGAAATATTGCATAAGATGTTGGAAGATATGGTGTTGGAAGGAAAAGAAGAAGTTTTAAATTATGGTTATGATTTATTCAACCTGTCTTCTGAAAAAGTTAAGAAGATATATTCTGAAGAAAATCTTAGCATGAAAAATTTTGTTGTTAAAACTTACATAGAATATTTACAGAAAGTTACAAGTGGAAGACAGGCTTTTGAATATTCATATAAGCTTAGAAAATATTTTGACAACAGTTTTTATAGGGAAACTGTAAAAGAATTGAGTGTGTGTCTGTATAATAGCAAATCATTTCCAATAGATGAAATGGATGATGAGCGATACCATACTTGTTATAATATAATGTATGTATTATATCATTCTGACGAAGATAAATTTTTTCGATATTGTGATGAATTGAAATTAAAGTGCGATCACATGTCTGGTTATAGGTTGGAAGATTTAGTAAAAGAATTAATCAAAGGGTATTAAACAAATATCAAGAGATGAAATATTACATAGCCGATTGGTTTTCAAAACGAGAATCAATCGGTTATTTTTATGCCCGGATATTCAAAAATGCCGCAGGAAATATCCACTTATGGGCAGGAAAGGAAGTGAAACTTATGCCATATATCGCACCGGAAGTTGTGCGGGAAGTAAAACGAATGGACTTGTTGACGTATCTGAAGAACTACGAGCCACACGAACTTGTGCATTTCTCCGGCAACACCTATACCACCCGGAGCCATGACAGCCTGAAAATATCTAATGGGAGATGGATGTGGTGGAGCCAGGGAGTGGGAGGCAGGTCAGCTCTTGATTATCTCATAAAAGTGAGGGATTACAGTTTTATGGAGGCGGTAGAACTGATTGCAGGGCAGGCGGCGATACAGCCGCCTGCCGCATTACCAGCCGAAAAACCAAAAGAGAAAAAACTGCTTTTACCTAAAGAAAACCGCTACTATACCAACGTGGTTTCTTATTTGAAAGGGCGTGGGATTGATGCGGTACTGATTGAGTTTTGTATCAAAACAGGGCGAGTCTATGAGAGTGAATACCACCATAATGCGGTCTTTGTCGGCATGGATCAGGCGGGGAAACCAAAGTATGCGGCACTTAGGGGAATCGGTACAGATTTCATTGGGGAGGCAAGCGGGAGTGATAAGAATTATTCCTTTTCCATTCCGGCAGATGGCGGGTGCAGTACCGTCCATTTGTTTGAGTCCGCCATTGACCTGTTATCCTATGCTACTTTGAAAAAAATAGAGGGGCAGGAGTGGCAGGCGGAACATCTGTTATCCCTTGCCGGAGTGTACCAGCCAGCGAAAGAGATTGAGAAAAGCAAGGTTCCGGCAGCGCTTACCCGGTTCTTGAAAGAATATCCAGAAGTGAAAAATATTGTTTTTCATTTGGATAATGACCGGACAGGGAGGCTTGCGACACTGGCAATCCGGACAGTGCTGCCGAAGAAATACCATACGGAAGATAAGCCGCCGCCAAGAGGCAACGATTACAATGATGCCCTCTGTATACGTTTGGGAATCTGGCAGACAAAGCGGGCGAAAAAAAGTGAAAGGAGCTATGAGCGTTGAAACTGAAAGAATATGACGTGACAATCACGGAAACCTTGCAGATGACCGTACCGATCCGGGCGGCGAGCAGGGCAGAGGCAGCGGAACGGGCAGAGGCAAACTGGAATCAGGGAAAGTATATATTGGGCGCAGAGCAGTTTGTGGGAGCCGATTTCCATGCAGAGGAACGAAGAAAGGAGAGGACGTATGAGCGGTAACAATGGAGGAAGCGGATTGAAAACAATCCGGTATGAACTCAAAATTATTTTTAAAAAGCGGATTGCAATCGGTTCCGGGAACCGGAAACGGATTGAAGAAATCCTGCATGACGTGTTGAAATCCGGGGAGATGAATGAGGTAAAAAGTGATGAGCTTTTTGGTGTTCTGGTGGAGGAACTGGACGAGAGGGACTGTCCGGGGAACTGTGACCATTGCCCGTATCTCTGTCCGAAAGATGAGGACTGTATGATGGATGATCTGGAAGATCGCTGTGCGGGGTGCAGTTACCATTGTAAAAAATGCGGACGCTGTGAACTAAAGGAGGATGGAGACTGTGGGCAGGAGTGCATAGACTGTAAACATTGCTGTCCGGAATGTAGTTGCTGCACCCATCCGATTAAGGAACAACAGCCCGGAAATCATCTTGTTTCGGCAGGTAAATAAGGCAGAGCCCGGAGCGGTTACGTGAGGGGTGCGGCGATACACAATACCAGCAAGCAACGCCTTTGGATTGCCATATCCATACGGATATGGCAACCCTCCGGCAGCTTGTCAGGGAGATTCCCTGAAACCCTTTTGGAAGAATTGGAGGAGTTGTAATGAGAGTTTTGTTTTTTATCATCGGGCTGATGCTCGGCGGAATGTTTGGTGTAGTGCTGATGTGTCTGTTGCAGGCACACCGCCTGTATAAACATGATATGGAGGATAGAGAATGAGAAAACGGAATGTAGCGATTCTGTTCAGGTTGAACCGGAAAGAGGCAGAGGCACTGGATAAAAAGGTAAAGAAAAGCGGATTAAGCCGGGAGGCGTACCTTAGACACCTGATTAACGGTGTGGTTCCGAGGGACGCACCGCCGCCGGATTATTATTCTATGATGAGGGAACTTCACAAAATCGGGAACAACCTGAACCAGATCGCACAGAAAGCACATACCCTGAACGTGATTGACGTGCAGCGGTATGACAAGGATATGCGGAAGTTTGAAGAAATTGTCCGGCTGATTACGGAGGCGGTCATTCTGCCGGAACAGCGGGAATAATGGCTACCACTTCAATCTGGAGCATTAAGGGGTGGCTTGGGAAAGTTGTCATTTATGTGGAGAATCCGGAAAAGACGAAAAATCCGGAAGTGGCAAAGTTACCACAGATTTCCGATATGGAGGAATCAGATACGCAGAGCCTGTCCGATGTGATCGTTTATGCGGTCAGTGAGGAAAAGACCAGACGGGAAAACAAAAACCGGAGGAATGACAGCGGCGAGGAAACAGAGATTGCGAATGAGAGTGAGAAAGTCATGGAGCAGTATGTATCCGGCGTGAACTGTACGCCCACTACCGCCCGGTCAGAGATGATGGCAGTCAAAAAGCGGTACGGAAAAGATGAGGGCATTATGGCGTTTCATGGCTACCAGTCCTTTGCGCCGGGGGAATGTACCCCGGCGATGGCGCATGAGATCGGAGTGAAACTGGCGGAAGAATTGTGGGGGAGCCGCTTTCAGGTGTTGGTAGCGACACACTTGGATAAAGCGCACCATCTTCATAACCACTTTGTTGTGAACTCCGTTTCCTTTGCAGACGGTAAGCGATACCACCGTACCAATCAGGACTACCGGGATATGCGTTCTGCTTCAGACCGTCTCTGCCGGGAGTATGGCTTATCTGTCATTGCACACCCGGAAAAAGGAAAATCGAAACACTATGCCGAGTGGAAAGCGGAGCAGGAGGGCAAACCGACTTATCACAGCATGGTAAAGGCAGATGTGGACGAGGCAGTTTTAAAGGCAAGGACGGAAAAGCAGTTCTTCCATTATCTGAAAGAGATGGGCTATTCCATCAAGTTCGGAAGGGATATAACCGTATGCCCGCATGACCGAGAGCGTGGACTGAAACTGGCGAGGAACTTTGGAGAAGATTATACCTTAGAATCCATCCGCAGGCGGATACTCACGCAAGAGACAGCAAAGGCACATTTAGGGATACAGCCGGACAGACAGGAAAAACAGCAAACGGTTACGATTACCCTGCATGGAAGTCTGAGCTGCACAAGAAAAATCGGAGGCTTGCGTGGACTGTATCTCCATTACTGTTATCTGCTCGGTATCTTACCAAAAAATAGACCGCCGATCAGTCCGAAACAGGTACACCTATTGTTTCGGGAGGATTTAAGAAAACTGGATACGATTTCAAAGGAAACAAGGCTGCTCTGCCACTATCACATTGATACAGCAGAGCAGCTTTTTTTATTGAAAGAAGAATTGCAGGGGCAGATGGAGCGGCTTTTAGATGAGCGGAAACACTTGCGGTACAAAAGCCGGAGTATCAAAGACAGTGAGCGTCTTACAGAGGTTAAGGCAGAAATCTCCGCTCTGACAGAGCAGATCGGGGAACTTAGAAAGGAGGTGGTGCTTTGCAATGGGATTGCTGCACGTTCCGGTGTGATTCAGGAAAAACTGGAGGCGGTGCGGCAGGAAAAAGAAAATCAGGTAACGAGAAAGGAGGAAATGAGCCATGAACACGTCAGGAGAAGCCGCTGACCAAGTGGTACGGATGTCATTGGAAGTAGGCGAGGCGGCGCTTAAAATTTCCGGTACGGGAGCTAAACAGCTTGCGGTGCTTTTGTATGCAGTTTTGAAAGAGCAGAAAAAGACAAAGGGCAGGGCGAGGTTAGAGACTTTAGTACGTTCCGGGAAACCGCTGACCGTATTTTCTGTAAAGGAGAGCGACCTGAAAAAGTTTGTGCAGGAGGCGAAACGTTACGGAATCCTCTATTGTGCTGTCCGTGATCCAAAGGGGAGCAGTGATGGCATGGTGGATATTATGGTAAAGGAAGAAGATGCGCCCCGCATTAACCGGATTGTGGAGAGGTTTAAGTTTGCGTCTGTTACAGAGGCAGCGCAGATTAAGACAGAAATCCAGAAGTCAAGAGAGGAAAAGGCAAAATCAGGGGAGAAAGGCAGTGCAGAGAAATCACAGCCGGAGAAGTCCCCGCAGAAGAAACCGCCGGAAGAAAAATCCCCATCGAAGAAAGCAGGGCAAAAGAGTGGACAGCCGGAACCGGAGACAGCCAGACCGGAGAAATCCAAAGAGGATAAACTGATGGACGAACTGATGGGGGAGCCGGTAAAGAAAGAGGGAAAGCAGCAAAACCCCTCTTTGGCAAAGACAGAGAAATCCCATCCGTCCGAGCCTATCTCCGGGAGGCAAAGCAAAACCGCCGGGGGTACTTCTAAGCCTTATGTGACTACTGTGCCGGAAAAGCCATCGGTGCGTAAGGACTTAAACGAGATTAAGGCGGCAAGGAAGAAAGAGGCGGAGGCAGCGAACCGGAATGAGCCTGCAAGGGATACGAAGTCAAAGAATACGAAACCCGTGCAGCATAAGCAGCCGCAAGCAAAAAAGAAACCGAGAAAAGTGAAAGAGAGGTAAGAGTATGGAAAACAATTTTGATTCCCTGTTAAATGTATCGGCAGTGCCGCAGGATGACCGGGTGGCGGCGTTCATTGCGGAGAGTAAAAATAACCGGAACCTTTGTTATGAATTAAGGGAGCAGGTCACAGCAAAGGTGGCAACAGATAGTGAGGCGTTTAAACAGTATCTGGATATCCAGAGCAGGTTTGACCGCTACACCGCCAGCAATACCCTTCTGATCATGGCGCAGAATCCGGAGGCACAGAAACTTGGCGATTATGGGTACTGGAGGGATCAGGGCGTGTATGTAAAACGCATGGAGCGGAAGAACCCGGTGCTGATTCTGGAGCCGGGAAAGGAATACGAACGTGACGACGGAAGTATCGGAACCTATTACAATGCAAAGAAACTGTATGATATTTCCCAGACAAATATGAGGGAGAGGGAGCCAGTGCAGGAGCAGGCAGATGAGCGCCAGTTGATCCGGGCGCTTCTTTCCAATCCCCCGGCGGATATCGTAGCGGCAGACCCGGATAAAATGCCGGAGGATAAGGGGGCGCTGTTTGAGCCGGAGGAAAACTGTATCTATGTGAGAAAGGGCATGGACGCAGAACAGATTTTCCGGAGCCTGACGCCGGAGCTTGCGTTTGCCGGATTCGCTGATGGCGATAAAAATTATGACCGGGACGAAGATGCTTTCCATGCCTACTGTGCGTCCTATATGCTCTGTACGAAGTATGGTATTGACACAAGGGGATATGATTTCAGCCATGCCCCGGAGTTTTTTGAGGGAATGGAGCCGCAGGAAGTAAGGGCGGAACTGACGAAGGCACGGAACGCAGCTTATGATATTTCTTCCCGTATGGCAAAGGTGTTAGACCAGAACCGGAACCTGAACCAGAGACAGCAGCCACAGGCGGAGCATAGCCGGGAGGACGCAAGATAGGAGGTGCAGGCATTGAGCGAGGAAAAGATTACCCTTGAACTGGACAAATATGAGAGCGGCGTTATCTTTCATTCCCTCAAAGACAAGCGAAACCAGATGTTAAAAGAGGGCAGACCGACAGACGCAGTGGACGATGTGCTGTTAAAAGTGATTGACCGGATGGAGACACCGCCGGAGAAAGAGAAACGGGGGCGCAGGCGGCATGAGGAACGATGAGGGCAAAAGTGCATGGATATTTGCCGCCTGCGGCATTGTCCCGGTTGTCTGGATTGCACTCTTGACAGCGCCCTATCTTTCCGGGGGATTATTTGACATCATAGAGAAATTGCCGGAGGCGATGGCGGAGCCATTTTCCATTACGGTATGCGGGGACAGTGTAAAAACTGTCCTTATTTTTTTGCTTGCGTATGGCATGGGGATTGGGATTTATTTCTCCACCCGCCGGAATTATCGGAAAGGCGAAGAACATGGTTCTGCAAAATGGGGCAATGCACAAGCAATCAATAAGAAATACAGTGCGAAGAATTTTACAGATAACAAAATCATGACAAAAAATGTGCGGATCAGTTACAACAGCCGCAAACACCGGAGAAACGTGCTGACGATGGTTGTCGGCGGTTCTGGTTCAGGAAAGACAAGGTTTTATGCGAAACCGAATCTCCTTCAGGCAAACACTTCGTTTGTGGTGCTTGATCCAAAAGGGGAAAACCTACGGGATACCGGGCATTTACTGGTGGCAAAAGGTTACGAGGTACGTGTGCTTGACTTGATCAACATGGAGAAAAGCCATTGCTACAATCCCTTTGTTTATCTGAAAGATGATAACGATGTACAGAAGCTTGTCACGAACCTGTTTAAAGCGACCACACCAAAAGGCAGCCAGAGCAACGATCCCTTTTGGGATACCGCCGCTTCCATGCTGTTACTGGCTCTGATTTTCTATCTGAAATATGAGGCACCAAAAGACGAGCAGAACTTCCCGATGGTCATGGAACTGTTACGGGCGGGGGAAGTACGGGAGGACAATGACGAATACCAGTCCCCGTTAGATGAACTGTTTGAGCGTCTGGAAATGCGGGAGCCGGAGCATATCGCTGTGAAATACTATAAAGATTATCATTCCGGCAGCGCAAAAACACTGAAATCCATTCAGATCACGCTTGCGGCGAAGTTGGAAAAATTCAACCTGTCCAGTCTTGAGGCACTGACCGCAACGGACGATCTGGATTTACCGTCATTGGGGGAAAAGAAAGTGGCGCTCTTTGCGCTGATACCGGACAACGATACCAGTTATAACTTTCTGGTGTCTATTCTGTACACGCAGTTATTCCAGCAGTTATTTTATCTTGCTGACCATAAGCACGGAGGCAGGCTGCCCGTCCATGTGCATTTTTTGATGGAGGAATTTGCGAACGTCAGTTTGCCTGATGACTTCGATAAAATCCTTTCGGTCATGCGTTCCCGTGAGGTCAGCGTGTCCATTATCCTGCAAAATCTGGCGCAGCTAAAGGCATTGTTTGAGAAACAATGGGAAAGTATCGCAGGGAATTGTGTGCGCCCAGAAGTCGCCAGCGCATTATAAATTGGCAGCGTGGTATTTATAGAATACTGCCTTTAGCAAGCAGTAGGTAAAAGTATCAGGTGATGAAAATCACAGCCTATTATTCTACAACTTATCCGAGAGGGGAAACCCGAAGGGGAGTGTAGCATGTTGTTGCTTTTATCAACAGATGAAAGCCTGAATTATTAGGCGCTAATCCTATGTGCCTGAAAAATTCAAGAATAAAAATTCGTGTATGAGGTACAAAGCTAAACTGCCTAAACGATAGCCAGAGTGGGGGAATCCGCACCCCGCATACGAAAAGGATTGAAACGTATGCCATTCCATGTTGGTTTCATTTCGCAGTTATGAAAGCAAGCGATACTCATGGAAGGACAACCGCAAGACAGCGGATAGATGGCGAAAGTCGGTGCCGACAACACGGAACGCTAATTCTATAGATACTAACTGGGGATGACCTAAACCCGGTAACGGGCATGGTCACACAGCTCTCATAGTAGTCTGAGACGTTAATGACGTTCACATGGCGAAGGAGAGCAGCTTATTTACTAATACGAAAAGAAAGGACGGTGCGTGAGGCATTGAGAAATCCAATCCAAGTATTAAGTAGTTTGACGGAAAAGTCAAAGAATGAATCATACAGATTCCAGAGATTATATCGAAATCTGTACAATCCAGAGTTCTACTGGCTTGCATATAAAAACATATATGCAAACACGGGCAGTATGACTGCCGGTGCAGATGGAACCACGATTGATGGCATGAGCGACGAAAGAATCGCAAAGATTATAGAATCCATGCGAGACAGAAGTTACCAGCCAAAACCTGCACGCAGGGAGTATATTGCAAAGAAAAACAGCAATAAAAAGCGTCCGTTGGGAATCCAGTCGGGCAATGACAAACTGGTGCAGGAAGTAGTGAAAATGATTTTAGGGAGCATTTATGAACCAGTGTTCAGGAAAACCTCTCATGGGTTCAGACCAAACAAAAGCTGCCAAACAGCGTTACACCAGATACAGAAAACCTTTACAGGTGCGAATTGGTTCGTTGAGGGCGACATTCATGCCTGCTTTGACAGCTTCAATCATCACATCATCATTACTCTCCTAAGAAAGCGGATTGATGACGAGACGTTCCTACAGCTTATCTGGAAATTTTTGAAAGCGGGCTATATGGAGCAGTGGACATATAACCGAACCTACAGCGGCGTGCCGCAGGGTTCAGGTGTCAGTCCAGTGCTTGCAAATGTGTATCTTCATGAATTGGATAAATTCATAGAAGAATACGCACAGACCATGAACCGAGGAAAAAAGAAACAGATGAATCCTGAATATAATAAAGCCTTAAAAAAAGCGTCCTATTACAGACGAATGGGCAGACAGAAATGGGCAGATTTTACTGTCAACGAACGAAGGGAACGTAAGCAAAAACTAAAATCGCTTGAGAAGGAACAACGGCAGATAACTCCAACTTTGCCATTGGACAGTAACTTCAAGAAAATTCAGTACGTCCGTTACGCTGATGATTTCATTATCGGGGTAATCGGGAGTAAAGCAGACGCAGAACAGATTAAATCTGATGTCGGCAGATTCCTTAGAGAAGAACTGGATTTGGAGATGTCTGAGTCAAAAACAAAGGTTACGCATACAGGAGACAGAGCCAGATTTTTAGGCTATAACATTACGGTATCCAGAAGTCAGGATTTAAAGAAATCCGTCAGTGGATACAAAATCAGAAGTAATGCAGGTGTGGTAAAACTGCTGGTACCCAGAGAAAAATGGGTCGGAAAGTTACTGGAATATCATGCAATCAAAATCAAGATTAACGAAAACGGGAAAGAAAGATTCGTAGCACTTCACAGAGGAAAACTGGTCAATCAGAGCGATATAGAGATTCTGGCAAGATACAACGCAGAAGTTCGTGGATTGTATAATTACTATTCCATAGCGAATGACCCTTTTAAGATTGGCAGATTTGCTAATCTTATGAAATATAGCATGTACAAAACATTCGCCTGCAAGTATAAAACAAACGTCCATGAGATTAAACGCAGGTATTGTGTCAGGGGCTTGTTTACTGTCGCTTATGATACCAGAGCAGGAAGGAAAACCACGACTTTCTACAGAGATGGGTTTAAGCGGAAAGAGGCGGCTACAAAGTTCGATAATGTAAGCGAACTGCCGCAATTCTCAAAATACGCAAAGACCAACACCCTGAAACAGAGAGTAGAACGCCATACCTGTGAACTTTGTGGAAAAGATTGCAGGAATCTGGAAATCCATCAAATCAAAAAACTAAAAGAACTGAAGGGCAATGCAGAGTGGGTACTCCTTATGCGCAAAAGGAAACGGAAAACTCTCGTAGTCTGCCCCGAATGTCATAAACTGATTCATTCTTAACACCGCAAATATAATAAGCGGAAAGCCGTATACATCGAGAGGTGTACGTGCGGTTTGGGAGGGAGGGGACGCAAGTCCTTAAAGGATAAGCTGAACCTTACCTCATGACGAATTTTTATACCTCGGCGGCAATGAGCAGGGGACGCATAAGTATGTCAGCGAACTGCTAGGAAAAGCGACCATAGATATGAACACCTATGGAAAATCCACCGGGCATTCCGGAAACTATTCAACCAACTATCAATTATCGGGGCGTGAACTGATGACGCCGGACGAAGTGCGTATGCTGGATAACCGCTACGCACTTCTTTTTATCCGTGGGGAGCGTCCGGTTATGGATGAAAAATTTGATATTCTGAAACACCCCAACGTGGCGCTTTCCACAGACGGGAAAGGCAAGCCATACCGTCACGGGGAAGTGACGGAGGCAGTGGCGAGTATATCGCTTGGGGACAGTCTGGCAGATGAAGTTACAGAAAGTCTGCCGGATACACAACAGTATGAACTTCTGTCCGATGAGGACTTAGAAGTGATATTCAACCAATCTCATAACAAGGAGGACTAGAGCAATGAGAAACAGAAATGAGAGAAACAAGGAAACCCGTAATCTTCCCATGAGCCGCAGGACAAAAAGGGCAATGACGGTATATGCAGCTATGGTGCTTATGCTGACGCTTGGCACAGGAACTGTATTTGCGGCAGGCGATCCGCTGACGGTAGTCAATAACCTGTCTGATTTCATTTTCGGGTTGATTCGTGCCATCGGCATGATTCTGTTGGGATTTGGTATCGTGCAGGTGGGCTTGTCCTTAAAATCCCATGATCCGAGCCAGAGGGCGAACGGATTTCTGACACTGGCAGGCGGCATTATCATTACTTTTGCAAAAGAAATCCTGACTTTGATTACAGGCTGATACCGTAACTTTGTAGACAGCAGGAAAGAAACCGGGGCAGGCATTCTGCCTGTCCCGGCAAAGGAGGTGTAACGAGTGTGTCTGATAACTGGGTAGTGCAGAATCTTCAAAATGCTTTGGACACATGGAATGAGAAACTGGCGGAAATCTGGCAGATACTCACGCAGTCCCCGGAAACCTTTAAGGGTGGGAACATCTGGAACGTGATCGTGGATATACACGGGGCGTTACTGGCAATCGGGTATGCGCTGCTGGTGCTGTTTTTTGTGGTTGGCGTGGTCAAAACGTGCGGCAGCTTCGCAGAAGTGAAGAAACCGGAACACGCAGTAAAACTCTTTGTCCGCTTTGCACTGGCGAAAGGCGTCATCACTTACGGACTGGAACTGATGATGGCGCTGTTTAACATCGTGCAGGGAACAATCAGCACGATTATGAATACAGCAGGATTTGGGAGCGCACAGCAAACGGTACTTCCAACGGAGATTGTGGAGGCAGTGGAAGATTGCGGCTTTTTTGAGAGTATCCCCTTGTGGGCGGTCACGCTGATTGGCGGGCTGTTTATCACGGTGCTGTCCTTCATCATGATTATGAGCGTGTACGGGCGGTTTTTTCGCCTGTATCTGTATACCGCTATCGCCCCAATCCCCTTATCATCATTTGCCGGGGAGCCGAGCCAGAACGTGGGCAAGAGTTTTCTGAAATCCTATGCGGCGGTATGCCTTGAGGGTGCGATCATCGTACTGGCGTGTATCATTTTTTCCGTATTTGCGGCATCGCCGCCCGTGGTAGACCCGGACGCATCGGCAGTCACAATGGTATGGAGTTATATCGGAGAGTTAATCTTCAATATGCTTGTCCTTGTGGGAACAGTCAAAATGGCAGACCGGGTAGTGCGTGAAATGATGGGATTATAGAGCGAGGTGTTGTGAATGAAACTAAGCAGGGAAAAAATATGGCGGTCAGCAGAGAGAACCTTGAAACGGACAAAAAAATATCAGCGTTTCCGGGAATTGGGAGAGGAGGAAAACTATGAATTGATGTATGTTCTTGCAAAAGGAAAGGATTTTCATGGAACAAACGTAACAGCAGTTGCGGGCTATGAGGATCAGGCAATTTTGTTTTATCCCTTTGCAGACCGGAAAGAGATAGATTTATGGGGATTTAACTTCGAGAGGGATTTATTTGATGGTTTGCAGGCGGGGAAAGAAATCATTGGAATGACGCCAGAGTGCCATGCAGATGTGTGGTACATGCTTGAGGCATGGCAGGGAGAGACTGAATCCGTCCGTGGTATGCAGAAATATTTAGCCCATTGCAAGCGTAACGGAGTGACAAAAGAACTTTTGCAGGAAAAAGTATCTTATGACGGTATGGACGTGATGGAACTGTATGTAAAAGAGGTTCCGGAAAGACAAAAAAGAGAGCAGGAGAGATAGGAGGGAATCTGTTTGGAGGTAAAAATTAACCGGGAAATCCGTAATTATACGGAATCCATGTTTTTCGGGCTGTCATTGCGGCAGTTTATTTTTTCGATTTTAGCCTGCGGCGTTGCTGTCGGGCTTTATTTTTTGCTTCGTCCGCATTTGGGGACGGAGACAGTAAGTTGGGTGTGCATTTTGGGGGCTGCCCCGTTTGCGGCGATGGGATTTGTGAAGTATCACGGAATGAACGCAGAGCAGTTTATTATGGCGTGGATCAAGTCAGAGTTTTTGATACCCAAACGCCTGCTGTTTGCCCCGGAGAATCTCTACTATGAAATCTTAAAACCGTTTATCGAGAACCATGAAAAGGAGGAACTAAAGCGGCATGATTAAGACCTTGAACAATATTTTTAAGCAGGATAAGGAGAAATTCGCAGTACCGAAAAGCGTTCAGCAGGCGATTCCGATTCAGGCGATATGGGGAGACGGGATTTTCCAGATTGGGAAGAACAAATTTGCCCGGACGTATAAATTCGTGGACATCAATTATGCGGTGGCAAGCCGGGAAGATAAAGAGGCGATGTTTCTGGAGTACAGCGAACTTTTAAATTCCTTTGACAGCGGCGCTACCACAAAAATCACGATCAACAACCGGAGGCTGAACCGTCAGGACTTTGAAAAGGCAATCCTGATCCCCATGCAGGAGGACGGACTGGATTTATACCGGAAAGAATACAATGCCATGCTGCTTGAAAAAGTGACCGGAGCGAACAGCATGGTGCAGGAAAAATATGTGACGGTATCCGTCTATAAAAAGAGCATTGAGGAGGCGAGGACGTATTTTGCCCGTGTGGGTACGGACTTGACTGCCCACTTTATGCGGCTTGGTTCCAAATGTGCGGAAATGGACGCAACGGATAAGTTAAGGGCGCTGCACGATTTTTACCGTACCGGAGAAGAAACAGGCTTTACCTTTGACCTGTCTAAGACCATGAAGAAAGGACACAGTTTTAAAGACTTTATCTGCCCGGATGCGTTGGAATTTGAAAAAGACCATTTCCGCATGGGGAACCGATACGGGCGTGTGCTGTTTTTGCGGGAGTATGCCTCTTATATCAAGGACAACATGATTGCGGAATTGACGGACTTGAACCGCAACCTGATGATGAGCATTGACATTATCCCGATTCCAACGGACGAGGCGGTGCGGGAGGTGGAAAACCGTCTGCTTGGTGTGGAAACCAATATCACGAACTGGCAGAGGCGGCAGAACGCAAACAATAACTTTTCTGCAGTGGTTCCTTATGATATGGAACAGCAGAGAAAGGAAAGCAAGGAATTTCTGGACGATCTGACTACCCGTGACCAGCGAATGATGTTTGCGGTGCTGACGGTGGTGCATACCGCCGACACAAAAGAGCAGCTTGACGCTGATACGGATACGCTGCTGACTATCGCAAGAAAGCATTTGTGCCAGATGGCGGTACTGAAATATCAGCAGATGGACGGACTTAATACAGTGCTGCCGATTGGACACCGGAAGATTAACGCACTTCGTACTCTGACAACGGAAAGTCTGGCGGTGCTTATGCCTTTCCGGGTGCAGGAGATTATGGACGAGGGCGGTATCTATTGCGGGGAAAATGCTATTTCCCACAACCTGATTATGTGCAACAAAGCAAAACTGTTGAATCCAAACTCGTTCCTGCTTGGTGTACCGGGCAGCGGAAAGTCCTTCAGTGCGAAAATGCTGATTGTGTTCCTTGCACTGGCTACCGGAGATGATATTCTGATATGTGATCCGGAGCGGGAGTATGCGTCACTCATTGAGGCAATGGGCGGCGAAGTCATACGGATTGCGGCAGGCAGCCGTGACCACATCAATGCGATGGATATGGTAGAGGGCTATGGAGACGGAGGGAATCCGGTTATTGATAAGTCCGAGTTTGTGCTGTCTTTGTTTGAGCAGTTGGATAAGAAAGGTGTCAGCGCAAAGGAGAAATCCATCATTGACCGCTGTACCGGAGACGTGTATGAGGATTACCAAAGAGGCGGCGCAGTTCCTACGCTTTGCGTTCTCCGTGAAAAAATGCTTGCACAGCCGGAGCGGGAGGCAAAAGACCTTGCACTGGCACTGGAGCTGTTTACTAGCGGAAGTCTGGACGCATTTGCCCATGAGAGTAACGTGGACGTGAATAACCGCATGGTGGTGTATGACATCATGGATTTAGGAAAGCAGTTGAAAACAATGGGACTTCTGGTTATCACGGACGCTATGTTAAACCGTGTGACGGAGAACTGGAAGAAAGGGAAACGCACGCACATTTTCTTAGACGAGTTTCATGTGGTATTCGAGAATGAGTATTCCGGCGCATTTTTCAATTCCGCATGGAGACGGTTCAGAAAGAGAAATGCCTTTCCGAACGCTATCACGCAGAACGTGGAGTATCTTCTGGATTCCGTACTGGCAAGTACCATGCTGTCTAATAGTGAGTATATCGTCATGCTGAATCAGGCGGCGTCAGACCGTCAGAAACTTGCGGAGCTACTAAATATCTCCAATGAGCAGATGAGTTATATCACAAATGCGGATGCAGGGTGTGGATTGATTAAGTACGGAAGTTCCCTTGTGCCTTTTATTAATAAGTTTCCAAAGAATACGAGACTGTATAAACTGATGACAACCAAGCCGGGGGAGGACAGTGTGAACCGGAATCGGACGTAATGTTACGTCTAAATAAAATGAAGAAACAATGAAAGCGAATGTGATGGGCAGTCTGGCCAGCGGCGGGAGCGCTGGCAGGCTGCCTTTTTGAATGGAGGTATCTATGGCAGAATTTCGATTTGCGTCAAAGGAGCATGAGGATTTTTTCTTTTCTATGCTGAAAAAATGTGATAATCACGACAGTTACCATCGTGCATTTTTCTATTGTGTCGGTATTTCTGATACAGCGAGGAGAAATGTAGGCAGGCTGTTTGATTTTGAAAAACACCAGATCAAACCGGAGGGACTTCACGAGGGCTGGCAGACAGGCGGCACAGTGAGGCTTACACGTTTAGCCTTTAACCTCTGGAATGGATATACGGAGCCGGGAGATGAGCGGATGTCAACGCCTTATGAGATATTTGATTGCGGATATGCCCCCGTATTTTTATGAGGCGATCCGGCAGAGATGCCCGGAGTATTGCCGGGAACTGCCGCCAGTGAAAGATAAGAGCGCAGAGAAAGAAAGATAGGAAAAGGGGGCAAAAAACATGGGTGCAGCACAGGCAAAATTGAGTGAACAGCCGGAGATCATTGATTTACTCCGGGTACTGGAGCAGAGCAAACTGATGAAAGAGCGGCAGGAGGTGGAATCTCTTGTGAATTATCTTGACAACATGGAAAATCAGTTCGGGGAAGTGTTGAAAGAATTAAAGGAAGTGAAAGGACAACTTACGCAGATACAGGATAAAGGCGTGAAATCGTCCGCCACCCGTCTTATGGAGGGTGCAGAAAACAAGATAGAGGAAATCGGCAACCAGTTAAAGACTGTCCGGGTAAATATCGTGAAGTCGGCAAAACAGGCAGTGCAGGCATTTAAGGAAAAAGGCGTGGGAGCCTTGCAGAAAGCAGTGGAGGCAATGAAAATCCCGTCTGCCCTCTCCCGGCTGAAAGAGGCGTTTCGTTGCGGGAAAGAGAGCATGAATGACCGTGCGGATAAGATGGCGGTTATCAGCAGTGAGATTCATGCGGCAAAGAACCGTGCAAAGAACGCAGGCAGGATTTTTATGGGGAAAGCGGCAAAAGAAGTGGAGCCGCAGAACATGGACAAGGGGATTACCGCACGGATTGAAAAAGCCTATCTTGCCTGTGGCAGAGGATTTGAGCGTATGGAGCAGGAGGCAGACCGGGCGATGAAGAAACTGGAGAAGTTTGCGGAGCGGGAAAAGAAACCGTCTGTAAAGGAAGAATTAAAGAAACTGAAAAGTGAGAAAGCGCCAGTTCCAAGACTTCCCGTGCCGCAGAAAGAGCAGGGGCGGTAGCCTGCAACGGTTAGAACCATAGACAGTCAATCATCATCAAAACAGCGTGGACGTGAAATGTCCGCAGGAATGGAGGAAATCTTGAAGAATCTGAATTTAAAATCAAATCTGAAGAATCTTAGCACTAAAAACAAATTGTATCTTGCAGGAGCGGTAATCTGTCTCCTGCTTTTTGCTGTCTCCATGTTCCAGATTATCAGCCACTATGCAAATGCCCACAAAGCGGAGGACGAATTCGCACAGTTAGCGGAGATTGTAGAGCAGGCGGAGGATATGCCGGAGGAAGATACGGACAAAACAGGCGAGACAGAGGAACAGTCCCCTTTGGAACGATACCGGGAATTATTCAACTTAAACAATGATATGGTGGGGTGGATTACTGTTGACGGGACGCAGATCAACTATCCGGTCATGTATACGCCGAATAATCCCGATTTTTATTTAAAGCATAACTTTGAAAAAGAATACAGCGATTATGGTGTGCCTTATATTGCGGAGCATTGCGATCCGATAGAACCGAGCGACAATGTCATCATTTACGGACACCACATGAAGAATGGCTCCATGTTTACGGGGCTGATGGAATATGAAGATAAGGATTTTTATGAGAAACACAAGACAGTCCGCTTTGATACGCTGACGGAAACCGCAGAATATGAAATCATTACGGTATTCAAAACCACTGTATATGATGATACGGGATTTAAATATTATCTGTTTTCCAATGCGGAAAAGCCGGAGGAATTTACGGAGTATATCGAGCAGTGTAAATCCCTTGCATTGTATGATACAGGCGTGACCGCAGAGTATGGGGACAAACTGATTACCCTTTCCACTTGTGAGTATTCAAGGACGAATGGGCGGCTTGTGGTAGTGGCAAAGAAAATCGTGGAGGAATAAGAAAAATTTCATATCCGAAAGGGAGGGCAGGCATGAGTAAGGAGATTAAGACACGCCAAGTCCATAAGGATATAAAAGCACTGGATAAGACAGTCACAGGCATGGAGCGGGTAAAACATGCTTATGTCCGTACAAAGGACAGTGCGGAGCAGACACAGGTACAGTCTTATGATACGCCGGAGGAATATGCTCAGGATAAAATCACGCATGGGGCAGATACCGCCGCCCATGAAACCGTTCATCAAATCACAAAGCAGGGCGGCAGGGCAATCGACCGTGTGAAAGAGAAAAAGCAGGCTTCGGATTCAGTAAAACAGGTAAAGTCAGGAATGAAAGAGGGACGCCAAACCACAGAGAGGGAGCGTCCCTCTTTTTCTTCGCACAGCGAAGAAAAAGTTTACCAGCCGAAAGAGCAATTATCAAAAACCGCAAGGCAGGAGGCGGGAAGAAAAGCGGCGCAGAAACAGGCAGGGGAGAGGGCGCTGCGGCAGAAAGCAGTGGAGAAACAGGCATCACAGATGCGGGAACTTCCCAAACAGACCATTAAGAGCGTAGACCGGGGCGAAAAGACCATCAAGACCACCCATCAGGTGGGGCAGGTGGTTAAGAGTTCCGGGAAAGGAACGATCAAAGTTTCCGGCAGGACAGTGAAAACCGCCGAGCGGACAGCACGAACCACAGTGAAAACCACCGAGCAGACAGCAAGAGCGGCACAGCAGGCGGTGAAAGCGTCCGCAAAGGCGGCACAGAAGTCATCGCAGGCAGCAAGGCAGGCGGCACGGGCAGCACAACAGGCAGCGAAAGCAACAGTCCGGGCAACCATAGCCGCTGTCCGGGCGATCATCGCAGCCACAAAGTCTTTACTGGTGGCAATCGGTGCAGGCGGTTGGATTGCGGTATTGATCCTGATGATTGTCATACTGTTCGGAGGGATTCTCTGCATGGTGGGCGGCGATAATTCCAGTACGGTAAGCCCCGTCAGTGCGGAGGTAGAGGCGTATGAGCCGCTGATCCGCCAGTATGCGAACCAATATGGAATCGGGGAGTATGTGGAACTCATCAAAGCGGTCATGATGCAGGAGAGCGGCGGCAGAGGGCTTGATCCTATGCAGAGTTCAGAGGGAGGTTTTAACACACGCTATCCGAGGGAACCGAATGGAATCACTGATCCGGAGTATTCCATCCAGTGCGGGGTGCAGGAATTAAAAAGCTGCCTTGTGAGCGCCGGGGTGGAGAATCCCATAGATATGCAGAACATCAAACTGGCATTGCAGGGATACAATTGTGTGAAACGTTCCTAGCTGAAAAGGCTAGGCAGACAGCAAGTGCTGTTTAGAACTATTACTTTGAGAAATCAAATGAGTGGGTAACGCCACAAAGGGTTTCCTCTAATACTCCGACATGCGGGAAAAGTTGATATTAACATGAACCGTATGAAGCTCGGTGAAGTCGGTTGAAAGTGACCGTAAAGCATTATCAAATGCTACGAAATCTGCTCAGAGGTGGGCGGTGTCACCCATAGACCGGGAGTCTATAAAATACTCATGGATAGAATGGGTTCGCAAAACTATTGGCGAGACGAACCTGACGAATCTCCGAATGTACGGGTCTATAACCCTAATGCACAGAAATGTGTATGCCACGTGCGTGGTGTCAGTGCGGACGAGTAAGATTAGTTGTTATGAAAATCCGTTTATTGTTAAAGGCAGTAACAAGCTGACAGGCTCAAAGGAGAATCCTAAAAGTATATGTAAAGATAAAAGTAATGGAACGTTGGAAGCTGCCAACATGGAGAAAATATCTTCTATGAAGTGGTTGAAAGGAAATCTTTTGTGAAAATAGCAGAAGTATAACTTTATTTATGGCAGTGAAAGCGGTGACATGGTACTGATGAAGCGTCTAACAAACGTGGAGGGACGGTCACTAGTCTATGAAAGATGTATCATTCATTCTTCTTAGTAAGTTGTTAGAATAAGGTTCTGGTGAGACTAAAAAGGGCAAACCTCAATTAAGGAGGAGCCAACTTATTAAAAAGACAAACAAACTAAGGTACGCTGAGTATTATGATATGCAGTCTAAATTAGACCAATTATATATGCAAAGCAAGAATGGAAATAACTTTTATAAGCTGACAAAGCTTATGGAAAGTGAAGAAAATATCCGATTAGCCTATCGGAATATAAAGAAGAACATGGGCAGTCATACTGCTGGTGTTGATGGAAAAACAATAGCTGACATCGAAGATTTGACAGTTGAGGAAGTTGTAACAAAAATACGGGAAATGTTCAAATGGTATGAACCTGAAAAAGTCCGAAGAGTGTATATCCCTAAACCTGATGGACGGAAACGACCGTTAGGCATTCCCGCTATATGGGACAGGTTATTCCAACAATGTATTCTTCAGATTTTAGAACCTATATGTGAAGCAAAATTTCATCCACACAGTTACGGATTCCGACCAAACAGAAGTGCTCATCATGCAATAGCAAGAGCAAATCATTTTATGAATAATAAAGGGAACGGATACCATTATTGTGTTGATATGGACATTAAAGGATTTTTTGATAATGTAAATCATGGAAAATTGCTAAAACAAATGTGGACAATGGGAATACGAGAAAAGAAACTGCTTTCCATAATTTCCACTTTATTAAAAGCAGAAATTATCGGAGAGGGTAAGCCGATAAAAGGAACACCGCAAGGCGGTATATTAAGTCCATTATTGGCAAATATTGTGTTGAATGAACTTGACTGGTGGATTAGCAATCAGTGGGAAACAATCAAAACTATAAGAGAATATACAACACATAAGGGTGCAAGAAGAGCCTTGATGAGACAAAGGAAGAATCTAAAACATTGCTATATGGTTCGTTATGCCGATGATTTTAAAATCTTCTGTCGAGATTATCCGAGTGCATTGAGATTGTATCATGCTACGCAAGATTTTATTGAAAGAAGATTGAAATTGGAAATCAGTCCCGAAAAATCAAAAATAGTCAATCTTAGAAAACAGCGAAGTGAATTTCTGGGTTTTACTATGTATGTAAGACCAAAAAGAAATGGTTATGTGGCTTATAGTCACATGAGTGACAAGGCAATCAGACATGCACATGATAAACTAAAACAATCTATTAAAAGGATTGCAAAGGAACAATCACGTGACGCAGTGTGGAAATATAATACGGTAGTAATGGGAATCCATAATTACTATGAAGTAGCCACGCACGTAAACAGAGATTTAGCCCATATGAGTCAACACCTTACAAAATCTTTATACAACAGGCTGAGAAGAGATTGGAGACCAGCGAGTAAAGCAGATTTATCCATAACACTTTTAAAACGTTATGGCAGGTATAATCCAAAATGGTATAAAGCTCACGATATGATTATCATTCCTATATACACATGGAAACACAGGTATGCGATACAATTCAATCAAAATATCTGTCCATATACAAAAGAAGGAAGAGCCTTGATACACAATAATCTAAAAGCGGTGAGCAGGGAAGTTCTTATACACATACAGAGATATTATTGTGATTATCGTTCTATTGAATATAACGATAATCGTATCTCAAAATTTATTTCTCAATATGGAAAATGTGCAATCAGTGGCGAAGAATTAACGTTGAGGGATTGGGAGTGTCATCATAAAGTTCCCTTGAAATATGGTGGAACAGACAAATATAACAATCTTATTATTATGATACTACCATTTCATAAAGCAATTCATAAAAGGGATAGAAAAGAACTTGACAATCTAATGGAGAAGTATCAGTTATCAGAACAAAAAAGGAAGTTATGTATAGAATTACATGAACTGGCTAATCAATCAGAAAAATAGATACATTGGAGTAGATGGCACGCCGTATGAGGTGAAAGTCTCATGTACGGTGTAGAGTGGGGGAAAATTCGGAGATAATATCAAAGAATTACCTATCACTATTTGGAAATGGATATATTTCATGGGCGAAAAGCAACTATGGCGGTTATACCGCCGCAAATGCAGCGGAGTTTTCCGATATGATGGCACAGCGCATGGGGTGGAGCGGCTATGGGGACAAGCAGTATGTTCCTCATGTGCTACGGTACTATGCCTTTGGAAGAATCCCAACGGGAACAGGCAGCGGTGCGATTGTGGCGGTGGCACTGACACAGGAGGGCAATGGAGGAGATACCTATTGGAGCTGGTATGGATTCAGCAGCCGGGAAGAATGGTGCGCCTGCTTTGTGTCATGGTGCGCCGACCAGTGTGGCTATATTGACAGTGGTGTGGTTCCGAGATTTTCTCTTTGTTCGGATGGTGTGGACTGGTTCAGCGCCAGAGGACAGTTTCAGGACGGAAGTTATGTTCCGGCGGCGGGGGATATTATATTCTTCGATTGGGGAAGTGACGGAGGTGTTGACCATGTGGGCATTGTGGAGAGCGTCAGCGGCGGAACCGTGAATACCATAGAGGGAAACAGCGGCGATAAAGTGGCGAGGCGCAGTTATTCTATTGGAGATAGCAGAATATATGGGTATGGCGTACCCCAATATTAGAAAATGAAAAAACCGGAGGAATTAATTTTCCTCTGGTTTTTTCATTTGGCAGAGTCCGTTGATTGTTGCCTCAATAACAAAAAGTTCTGTATCGTTTAATTGGTCAAGTAGGGAATCTACATGTCTGCGAATGGAACTTTTGTTTGTCTTTTTGCTTGGGAAAATATATTCGTCAACGGAAATATCAAACATCCAAACAAGACGGAGAAACAATTCAAAACTGGGATATTGCCCTTCGTTTTCTATGGAGTGAATATGTCTTGCAGAGCAGTCAATGATTTCTGCCAGTTGTTCTCTAGTTATCTTTTGGGCTTCACGGGCTTTTTTAATAGCCTGTCCTATAGGCATAAAGTTAAAATGTTCTTTTTCCCTATACATAAGACCACCACCTTAGCAAGAATTTCTATATCTATCTTACGGAAGTTTTATTACTGTTTAAACGAGGTAAAATTTCTTATAATAAGAGATTAAATTTCTTGTTTTGGGAAAGGATAGAAAAAATTATTTAGGAATTGTTTAGATAATCTCTCTCCCCAATTTAACACCTAGGCTTATGATCTGAAAAAGAACAGAATATTTGAATTTTTATGATAACTTATACCCATTTGTAACAACAGCAGACTATAAAATACAGCAATTAGCGGATCGATGGTTATAGTTTATTCAGGCTGTGCTGAAAGATGAAAGGAAGTGTATCGTATGCAGACAAGGGATCATAAAGTGCTTGCTGAATTTCTTGTATCAGAAATAGAGCAGGAATTATCAGCTATTTATATGAAGGCATTTATTTTGGGAAATATCGAACCGGATAAAAATTTATTTACATATTTGCATGGATTAGTAAGAGGAGTAAAATTTCATGGACATAATTATGAGAATATTCTGCCAGTAATGGAGAAACTTTTTGGTTCTCTGCATGGGAAAAGATATTGGGGAGTCAGGGAGTATTATCATTTTGGAAAACTGTTGCATTATGTAGCGGATGCCTTTACATTCCCGCATAATAGAATATTCAAAGGAAATTTAAGGGAGCATTGCAGATATGAGAAAGAACTTCATAAAAGGTTTATGTATATGTTACAGGAACCGCAAAAACAACTGCATTGGATAGGAGAAAGAGGCAACTGTCTGGAGTGCATAAAAAAATTGCATGAAGAATATCTGCAACAGGCAGGAAATTGTGAAAATGATTGCAGATATATTTTAAATGCGGCAGTCATGCTGGTACAAGAGGAAATAGGAACCGTTTGGAAGATAGATTTTGGCAGATGTGAAAAAAACAGCAGGATAATTCGTTTAGGAAATGTTTAGATTTTTAGATATTTTTTGTTTAACAGTGAATTGTATCATGGAAGTATGAACGCAAGGGAGGTATCATGATGTTGGAAAAATGGAAACAACTTGCAATTCAAATGAATTTTAAGAAAGCAATCCTTGTTTTTCTGGCAGTCAGTTTTATTTTGGTTTTAGGATTTTCTGCTGCATTGTATGGAAATTTTAAGGACAGAACGGATCAATGGGAATCTGCTGTGAAAACAAGCCAGGAGTATCAGAACGAAGAAAAAGGAGATGAACATGATGACCGTAATGATTTTGACGGAAAAGATTACGGGAAAGAACATTCCGACAGAAAAGCGGAAATGGAGTTAGAACAGATATGGAAAGAAGCGCATTTATCAACAGGAGATATTGCACTTATAGCAGGCTGCGGTATAATAGGAGCAGGGCTTGCACTATGGTATTGGCTGCTTTGCATGGTATGGGCATACCGAAAATCTAAACGCATGGGAATCAACAGTGCGGTGTGGGTTTTGGCAACATTCTTTTTTAATCTCGCAGCAATAGCAATCCTTTATTTCTATGCTGTTTTGAAAGGCACTTGTGATCAGTGCGGAAGAATCCGTCCAGAGGACAGCAAATATTGTGACAGGTGTGGAAAACCGTTTGCAAAAGAATGCCCGGATTGTGGGCAGACCGTAGATATAAAGGCGGATTACTGTGGTAATTGCGGCAAAAAATTGAATGTAGATGAAGACGTATAATGGATGGGAAGGAAATCGGGAGATTTCCTTCCTATTACGGGTTACGGGAGGTTTTTATGGAAAAAAGAACGGTAAAAAAGAGAATCTTTTTGTCAAATGCACTGATGGTTATCGTGACGCTTGTTATTTTTTTAATCATAAATTTGTTTGTGGTTAAATTTTATGCGGAATCTATTGAAGAGGAGTTTCGGACGTCTGTGGAGGGCGTTACAGATGAGGACGGGTTAGACGATCTGCTGGAGGACTGGACAGTTCACCGGAATGAGTTCATTTTGGTTTTTGGGGCGGACGGAATCCTTTGCATTATCGTTCTTGTGATTATCAGCCAGCTTTTCACGAAAAATCTGACTGACCACATCATGGAGCCGTTGGATGCTTTGGCGGAAGGGGCGAAACGGATCAAAGAAAATGATCTGACACAGGATATTGCGTATACGGGGGAACTGGAATTTGAAAATGTGTGTGCTGTTTTTAACGATATGCAGGAATCTATTTTGGCGGAGCAGGAAAAGAACCGGAAATATGAGAAAGCAAGGACGGATATGATTGCAGGGATTTCCCATGACCTGCGTACCCCGCTTACTGCAATGAAAGGAACCATCAAGGGATTGATGGATGGGGTTGCGTCTACGCCGGAACAGCAAAAGAAATTTCTGCAGGCGGCATACAGGCGGACAGGAGATATGGATATGCTCTTAAACCAACTTCTCTACTTGTCTAGCCTGGAGACAGGGAACATGCCGATTTCCATGCAGACCATAGATATTGACGCCTTTCTGAAAAATTATGTGAAAGGAAAGCAGGAAGTGCTGGAGAGCAGGCAGGAAGAAATCACTTTAGATACAAAAGGAATCAAAGCAGGCGTATCGGTTGATCCGGAGCAGTTTCAGCGGATTCTGGATAATCTTGTGGAAAATAGCAGGAAATATGGGGAAACGACACCGCTTAAACTGAAAATCAAATTGGAGAAAACACCAACAGGATTAAGCATTTGTTTTCAGGATAATGGCGTCGGTGTGCCGGAAGAAAAACTGCCTTACATTTTTGATGAGTTTTACCGGGGAGATGAATCCAGAAACAAAAAAGAAGGAAACGGGCTTGGTTTATACATTGTAAAATATTTAATAGAGGCAATGGGCGGCAGCGTCCGGGCAGAAAATGCGGATGGACTTGCCGTATATCTGGAACTGCCCATTTCGCCAGAGAGGAGTAACTGAACATGGCAGATAATAAAAGAATCCTGATTGTGGAGGATGATGCGGACATCAGTATGGTGGAAGAAGCTTATCTGGAGTCGGCGGGATTTGAAACAAGAATTGTAACAGAAGGAACAGCGGTAGCAGAAACACTGGAACGTGAGCATTTTGATCTGGTGCTGCTTGACCTGATGCTTCCGGGGAAAAATGGATATGAAGTATGCCGGGAGATAAGGGATACGATAGACATTCCGATTCTTATGGTTACAGCAAGGACGGAGTCCGTAGATAAAATAAGGGGGCTTGGGCTTGGCGCAGACGATTATATTGCAAAGCCCTTTGATCCAGCGGAACTGGTGGCGAGGGTTCATGCAAACCTGCGGCAGTATGAGCGCTTGCAGCGGAAATCTCCAAAAGAAAGCAGTAAAGAGCCGGAGGAAATAAGAATCCGTGACCTTCGTATTTTAGTCAACAGTTGGAAGGTATATAAAGGGAAGAAGGAAATCAAATTCCCAAACCGTGAGTTTGAGATTTTGAAGTTTTTTGCCATGAATCCCAATATTGTGTTTTCTAAAGAGCAGATTTTTGAGAAAATATGGGGATATGACTATGTAGGAGACAGTGCGACTGTCATGGTGCATATTAACCGTATCCGGGAAAAGATTGAAGATGACAGTAAAAATCCTCAGATTTTGGAGACGGTATGGGGCGCAGGATACCGATTAAATAAGTAGGAGAAAGAGAAACGAATATGTGGATGCTTTATGCGGTGGGTTCTTCCTTTTTTGCAGGAATTACAGCGATTCTTGCGAAGTGTGGAATTAAAAAAACAGATTCTAATGTAGCGACTGAAATCCGGACAGTCATTGTGCTGCTGTTTTCGTGGCTGATGGTGTTGATTACAGGAACAGGGGGAGAAATCAGACAGATTGATGGCAGGACGTTTTTCTTCCTCGTATTATCCGGACTGGCAACAGGCGCATCATGGCTGTGTTATTTTCATGCTTTGCAAAAAGGGGATATTAACAAAGTTGTACCTATTGATAAGTCCAGTACGGTGCTGACGATTTTGCTGGCGCTTATCTTTCTTCAGGAAGGTATTTCCGGAGTAAAAATACTGTCCGTCCTGCTGATCGGCGGCGGCACGCTGCTTATGATTGATAAAAAGGATATGGAAACGGATGTACAAAAGCAAAGCGGGGAATGGGCGATTTATGCAGTTCTGTCTGCGGTATTTGCAAGTCTGACCGCTATTTTGGGGAAAATCGGGATTGCAGGAATTGACTCGAATCTTGGTACGGCAATCCGTACAACTGTGGTGCTGGTTATGGCATGGATGATGGTGTTTCTTACCGGAAAACAGAAAGAAATCCGAAAGACAGAGAAAAAAGAACTGGCTTTTATCTGCCTGTCCGGGCTGGCAACGGGTGCTTCTTGGCTGTGTTATTACCGGGCATTGCAGGACGGTCTGGCGAGTGTAGTCGTTCCAATAGACAAATTGAGTATGCTGGTTACCATTGCTTTTTCGTGGATTGTATTTCACGAGAAACTGGCGGGAAAGGCGGCGGTTGGTGTGTCATTGATTACGATAGGAACGGTCTTGCTGGCAATCATTTAGAATGGAAAGAATTAGAGTTTAGGAATTGTTTAGAAATTTACCTCTTGTTTGTTTAAGGTGGGTTGTTAAGATACCCACAGAAAACAAACAGGAGGTTTTTTAATATGTTGAAAGAAGGAATGAATGGATTCTGTATGGCATTAGCAGACAGCGTGCCGGGAGTATCAGGAGGTACCGTAGCGTTTATCATGGGATTTTATGACCGTTTTATTGGTTCCATCCATGATCTGGCATTTGGGAAAATGAGAGAGAAAAAGTCTGCACTTATGTATCTGGCAAAATTAGGTGTGGGATGGGTAATTGGAATGGCAATGGCGGTGGTTGTGCTGTCTACATTATTTGAGAGCCATATTTACGCAGTCAGTTCTTTATTTATTGGATTTATTGCTGGAGCGATTCCGCTGATTGTAAAAGAAGAAAAAGAAAGTTTCCGCGAAATCGGAAAAGGGATTCTTTTTTGCCTGATCGGTATTGTGCTTGTAGCAGGAATTACATGGGCAAATGGCAGAATTGGCGGAGCTTCTATGGATTTAGGACAATTTTCTGTGGGGCTGGCAGTTAAGCTGTTTTTTATTGGAATGATTGCGATTTCTGCAATGTTTCTTCCGGGTATATCCGGTTCTACATTGCTTCTGATTTTTGGCGCATATATTCCAGTTATTACAGCAGTGAAAGGTTTCCTTTCTCTAGATTTTTCCTATATTCCGTGCCTGATGTTTTTTGGGTGTGGCGTGCTTGCAGGAGCAATGACAGTGGTAAAAGCGATTAAGGTTTGTCTTGAGAAATTCCGTCTGCAGGCGATATACATGATTTTGGGTATGATGATTGGTTCTTTTTATGCGATCATACAGGGACCGACCACATTGGAAATACCGAAAGCAGCAATGAATTTGGGAAATTTTCAGATATTGCCATGTGTGATTGGTGTGGCGCTCGTGGCAGGGATGCAGATGATAAAGGAAAGAAGTGAAAAAAGTGGGAATTGAATTTAGAATACTGGATTTTTTTCAGGGAATACGGACGCCAGTGGGCGATGCGGTCATGTGTTTTATCACAAAATTAGGCGATGCAGGAATCATCTGGATTGTGCTGGCAGTGATACTTTTGTTACTTCCAAAAACAAGAAAGACTGGATTGGTAATGATGGCTGCGCTGTGTATAGACCTTGTAGTGTGTAACGGAATACTGAAAAATCTGTTTGCCCGGATACGTCCGTGTGATGTGAACACACAGATACAGTTATTGATTGCAAGACCGGATGATTTTTCTTTCCCGTCAGGACACACGGCATCTTCTTTTGCAGCGGTGGCAGCGCTTTACTTTTCAGGGGAAAGAAAATTGTGGAAACCGGCATTGGTTCTTGCGTGCCTCATTGCATTTTCAAGATTGTATTTGTATGTCCATTATCCAACCGATATATTAGGAGGCATTTTTGTAGGACTTGCAGCAGGATATGCAGGAAATGCAATCATTCAGCAATGTATGGAGTGGAAGAAGAGACATCACTCCGTAAAGAAATAAGATAGAAATAGCTGATTACAGCAGAAAGGAGACGGCAGGATGTCAGTTGTAATTATACCAGCGTATAAACCAGATGAAACATTAGTAACCATTACGGACCAGCTTTGGGGGTATGGGTGCCGGATCGTGGTAGTAGATGATGGGAGTGGCGAAGAATATCAGCCAATCTTTGATAAAATCAGTGATATCTGCATTATTTTAAGGCACTCTGAAAATCGTGGAAAAGGCGCTGCAATCAAAACCGCATTGATTTATGTGAAAGAAGAACTTTGGGATGGAAATGTAATTGGAGTCATGGACTGTGACGGTCAGCATTTACCGGAGGATATGATGAAACTTTTTACATTTGCCGGAACACACCGAAAAACAATGATATTAGGAGTAAGGGAAGTAGGAAAAGATATGCCCCTGAAATCTCGATTGGGAAATCAGATTACAAGAACTGTATTTCGGATTGTCAGCGGCGTGAAGGTTACGGATACACAGACAGGACTTCGAGCGTTCAGTTCGGAACTTTTGGACAAATTGATTTCCATAAAAGGGGAACGGTATGAATATGAGATGAATGTGCTTATGGCGCTGGCAAAAGCAGGGATTCCCATTGAGGAAGTACCGATTCACACGATTTACCGGGACGAAAACAATTCCGGTTCTCATTTCAGGGTGGTGCAGGATTCCATAAGAATCTATAAGAATATTTTAAAGTTCATGTTATCATCTTTTTCCAGTTTTATTTTAGATTATGTACTGTTTTCGGTGGTGATGCTTTTTCTGCCGCATACCGCAGTTTTGGTGCTTGCGGCGAATATTCTGGCGAGGCTGGTAAGCGCTTTTTATAACTATTGCATGAATTGTAGGTTTGTATTTCATACAAGAAAAAAAGTAAGTACAGCATTCCAATATTTCGAGTTGGCAGCGTTTGTTTTATTTATGAATAATGTCATTCTGGAAATATTGGTACAGTTTTTGAACTTTTCAGTATATCCGGCAAAATTGATGACAGAATGTGTGCTGTTTCTTCTTAGCTGGATGATACAAAACCGAGTGATATTCCGAAAGGAAAGAAAGACTGAGAGATACTCATCCGGTCGCAATGTAGTACATGCTCTTTCGGGTGGAAAGGCTAACGTATACCCATCCGGGCATACCGCAACACATGCCCTTATAGGCGGAAAGGTCAAGGTATGAAGAAACGAATTATATGGATTGTCGTTGATATAGTGGCAGCCGCGCTGATTCTCTTTGGCGTGTGGGGATTTAATTATCTGATACCGCAAAAAGGGATCAGTGCAGTGCCAATACAAAGCAGTTTTACAAAAAATAAGGAAAATCAGGATACCCTTATGGAAAAAATGGAAGAACAGACGGATATACAGGTGGAAGATACAGGAGGACAGAACGATTCTTTGCAGAGGACAAACATAACAATGGATACGCAGGATTGGCACAAAAAATTTGCGGATAAGTTTACAGATCAGGTCGTATCTACAGATACGTCCTATACCAGTCCAAATGTATCCGTACAGTTATCTTATCATCAGTATGATACGGGAAAACTAGATAAGTCCAATTCCGGGAAGCATGAAAAATATGGGACGAAAATTTCCTATGTGCTTGCGGATATTTATGTAGGGGATATTACCTGTTTCCAGACAGCATTTGCGAAGGATACTTATGGCGTGGGATATTCAGAGAAGCTTACCGATATGTCGGCAAGGATGAAGTCAATTCTTGCGGTAAACGGAGATTCTTACAGTAATAACCGTCATGAGGATAATGGAACCATTATTCGGAATGGAGTAATATATAGGAACAAGCAGACAACGGAAGAAACCTGTGTCTTAAATTGGGACGGAACGATGGATATATACCAGCCGGGACAGCTTGACTCACAGCAGTTGATTGACAGAGGTGCATACCAGAGTTGGATTTTCGGTCCGAGTTTACTGGATGAAAGCGGAAAAGCAAAGGATACATTTCTGACTTGGGATTATATTCGCCAGTCGCATCCGAGGACAGCAATCGGATATTATGAGCCGGGGCATTATTGCCTGCTACTTGTAGACGGGAGACAGAAAAGTTCAAGGGGGATGTTCCTTGATGAGATGGCAAAAGTGTTTGAGAATTTAGGCTGTAAGGCGGCTTATAATCTGGATGGCGGTCACTGCTCATTTATGACAATGAAGGATCAGGTGGCGAACCACCCTTATAAGCCGGAACATGAAGTAGAAGATGGAATTTTTATTATGGAGGGATTGTAATGAATAGAGTAAGAGGAATTTTATTACATGTATGTGTTGTATGCAGTTTGGTATGTGTGACCGCAAAAATTTTGGATTGGTATAATCCGTATATGGATTTTACAGGGCATATATGGGGGATTCAGATGGCATTGTATCTGTCTGTGATTATTCTTGGGGTTACCAGAAAATATGTATCTTCAAAACAGGAAATGAAGCAAAAAATCCGTATATCTCATGCAGGCAAGAAATATGCACACCGGAATATGCGGCAACTAATAAGATAAGACAGGAAAAGGTAAGGAAAAAAAATGAAATATTTAGCAATTACAGTACCATGTTTTAATTCAGAGAAGTATTAGAAATATTTTTCTCAGGTAATATCTGATCGCCTCGAAGTGTATTACAAGAGGAATTAGTTTTTTATTTCATTATGGTAGTCAGCTTTGGAGTGTGAGGAATCACACATCTGAAAAATAATAAGAAAAGTGAATTGGGATGGAAACCCACCAAATAAAAAAACGGAGTTTTGGTGGGATACTGTTCGTGTGTAAAGCTCTTTCTTAACTTCGTTTTTGGAAGTTTGGAGGGAGTTTTTTCGTTTGACGAAAAGTAATGCTGTATGGCGAATAAGTCAAATTGGATATTATATTGAAATTTTGTATAGAAATCTGGAGAAATTCCGGTTAAAAAAAACTGAAGTATATAAGGAACTCGTATGCTCTAAAAACAGAAGTCAAATTTCTACAAAAAAGAAGCAAAAGTACTTATATCCGCATTGGTGTTATAACCTTTGCGGATTTTATTTTGTCGATATTTATTGGTTTTACAGATAAAGTGTCTTTTTTGGTTGGGGGCCGATCTCCGCCTTTCAATCTGAATTTTCAAAAAATTCAGATTGGAGGAAAATAAAAATGAAGGGAAACCACCCTAAACGGAGGAAAGACAAGTATAACCCATACAGTATATGCGAACTGGAAGGGCGTTATTATATATCATTTAAGGATGGGCAGGGAACGCCGCATGAATTTGAGATTAGTGAGAAGCTTTTTCATACTTTTGACGCTTTTGAATTAGAAGATTTGTCTTATCTCAATATATGGGACAGGCATATCGAGCAGTCGGAGATATGGGAGACTACATTGAGCCGGAGGGCATTCCGAGAGCCGGAGGCGTTTGAAGAGACTATTTTAGCAAGGCTTCAGATGGAACGCTTACATAAGGCGATTGCTTCTTTGCCAGAAGTGCAGAAACGCAGGCTTATCGCTTATTATTTTGAAAATTTGACTTATGAGGAAATTGCAAAAAGGGAGGGCTGTACCAAAATGCCAGTTAAGCGTTCCATAGAGAACGCCATAGAAAAGCTGAAAAAAGAATTGAAATAAATTTTAAATTTAGAGGCTACTTTTGCGGTTTAAGTGAGGAAACAGGTGAGAGGGGAAGAAATTCTCCGATCATCTGTTTCTTAATTTGAAAGAAACGGGATGAACCTTGAAAAATTCATACCCATTTACCATGCACATTCCTGCTGGTATCGTGATGAGCGTAAGCCACGATAGCGGTACGCCATGATCCGCATGGGATAAAGGCGGCGAAATCCCACTTATCAGAAAATCGGTTTGCGGCTGTCTTATTCCATGCGGGGAGCGAGAACTACCCGGCTATGAAGATTGGATCGCTACCAATCCGGCGATAACAGACAGCAGGCATAATGATACTCCTGTCCGGTCATAAAGTCGAGCGTAATAAGAGCGCCGCAACAAGTGAGGGCAGCTTCGGGCGATCCCCGGAGGGGTGCGATTCCCGTGGAGCTGATTTGCAATCAGCCGCATGGTAACTTCCCTTTGCCAGCCGCAGAGCGTTTCAGCAAAAGCGGAGGCTATGAGTGCCGGGGTGTCGAGGACAAATAGGCAGAAATATAGAACAAGTTTAAGGTAACCGGGCGGAGAACGGTTGGGAATATGCTGAATATTTGTCAAATCTCAGTTCGATGTCAGGTTGATACATATTCGATAGGGAGGTTGTAGCAGATATGGAAGAACGAGAAATCAGACGGGGAGATATTTACCATGCGGATTTGAACCCTATTTTGGGAAGTGAGCAGGGGGGATACCGTCCAGTGCTGATCATTCAAAATAACACAGGAAACAAATATAGCCCTACTGTGATTGTGGCGGCGATTACAAGTCAACCGAAAACAAAATTACCCACTCATGTACCACTAAAAGGGATTGCGGGATTAGAGAAACATTCTGTTGTATTGTTGGAACAGGTCAGGACGATAGATAAGAGAAGATTGGATGATTATGTGGGAACATTGGACAGGCAGTTGATGTTAAGAGTGGACAAAGCATTACGCTCCAGCACTGGCGTAAAAAAATTGGATAAGCCGATTTTGATGTGTCTTTGTCCGGTTTGTGCGAAACCATTTTATGAATCCGGCGAGCATTACATCGAAAGGGCAGATAGAGGGCAGAAAGCGAAGGAACGCTGTATGTTCTGTAACGTCAGACAGGGATATGACTATTTAATAAGGAAGAAGTATCATTAACATATAAAAAAGAAAATTGAATTTCTAGTAATTGTCAAGTGTGCGGTCAGAGATGGTCGCACATTTCACTTATTCATAAGTTAGAGATATAGTAAAGGCAACTTCGCAGGAGGTTATTTCCATGGAAAATACGTTATTTGTAACCGCAGATAGAGTGGCAAAGGATTTGGGCGTATCCAAACCATTTGCTTATAAGTTGGTTCGTCAGATGAATGACGAGTTGAACAAAAAAGGGTATCTCACAGTAGCAGGCCGGGTAAGCCGACAATATTATGAGGAACGATTTTATGGTTTGAAGAAAGAAGGATAATATATGGCAGCGTATAAGGATACGGAACGCAATACATGGTATGTAGCATTTTATTACCGAGATTGGCAAGGGAACAATAAGAAAAAGAAGAAACGAGGGTTTCGGACAAAGCGGGAAGCGCTTGAGTGGGAGCAGAGTTTCCGTCAGAAACAGGCAGCTTCGCTGGATATGCTATTTAAAGATTTTGTTGAGGTCTATACGGAAGATATGAAACCGAGGTTAAAATATAATACTTGGCTGACAAAAGAACATATCATTAAAACAAAGCTACTCCCGTATTTTGGAAACAAAAAAATGAATGAGATTAAGGCAGCGGATATTGTGAAGTGGCAAAATGAAATGATGTCTTTCCGTGATGAAGAAGGCAATGGATATTCAAAAGTATATCTGAAAACACTTCAATCACAATTAAGTGCAATTTTCAATCATGGCATAAGGCTTTATGAATTGAAAGAAAATCCAGTAAAGAAAGCAGGAAGTATGGGCGGCGAAAGGAGAAAAGAGATGATGGTGTGGACAAAGGAAGAGTATCAAAAGTTTTCAGAGGCAGTTATGGATAAACCACAGTCTTATTATGCATTTGAGATTTTGTATTGGGCAGGTTTGCGTGTGGGAGAGCTGCTTGCATTGACCCCGGCTGATATTGATTTTAAGAATAAGACGATTACGATCAATAAATCCTATCAGCGTTTGCAAGGGGAGGATTATATTACTGATCCCAAGACAGAAAAGAGTAATCGGACAGTTTCCATTCCGGATTTCTTGTGCGAAGAACTGGAGGAATATATCGCAATGCTTTATGGCTTTAAGTCAGATGACAGAATGTTCCAGATTACAAAGAGTTATCTCCATCACGAAATGGAGCGGGGAGCGAAGATTGCAGGGGTACAGCGTATCAGGATTCATGATATTCGTCACCCTTATGTCAAGTCCACGACAAAAAAATATTTATTATTTCTTATCCCCACGATCCGGCTTCCTTGATAGGAGTTTT
>PPYE01293192.1_pt1 | contig 54975 bp, 95 predicted proteins | sample 1559881 | NCBI WGS metagenome assembly PPYE01 (sample SAMN08240022, study PRJNA423297) | Human gut metagenome, whole genome shotgun sequencing project.
AAATGTCACTATGCTTTTGATGAAGGACTGTTTATGGACCGGCTTCGCCCGTTGGGATTTAACAGCCGGGAGGACATCCGTACTTATATCATCGACTACCTCAAAGGATTTTACCCTGACTGGAGCGAGGAGAAGGTGAGGTACAAAAAATGGGACTGACACAGTGTGAGCGAGTGCTGCACTATATGGAGGACTTTGGGACCATCAACCCCATGCAGGCCATTCAGGACCTTGGATGTTACCGCCTGGGGGCCCGTATCTGGGACCTGCGTCATGCTGGACATCCTATCTCCCGCCGTATGGTATCAGGAAAAAACAGGTATGGCGATAGTGTCAGCTATGCCGAATACAGATTGGAGAATAGAAATGCTTAACCATATCACTATTATGGGACGTTTGACCCGAGATCCAGAGCTCCGGCACACCCAGACCGGAACGGCTGTGGCCTCCTTCACTCTGGCGGTGGACCGGGATTTTAAGGACAAGGCTACTGGAGACTGCACTACCGATTTTATTGATGTGGTAGCCTGGCGGCAGACCGGCGAGTTTGTCAGCCGCTACTTCACAAAAGGTCGCATGGCCGTGGTAGATGGCCGCCTTCAGCTCCGTGACTGGACGGACAAGGACGGCAACAAACGCCGGAGTGCTGAGGTCATTGCAAACAATGTCTACTTCGGGGACTCCAAACGAGATCCTGGGTCCGATGCTCAATATGGAAATGATGAGCATGAGCAGTTTGCTGAGCTTACAGATCAGGATGGAAAACTCCCGTTCTAAGGGGGTGAAATACGATGGCAAGGGAATATTTCCCGGCCTATCACAGCTACCTGGAGGTAATGGAAGCCCTCACAGACGCTGAGAAGGGGCGACTTTTTACGGCTTGCCTATTATACAGTAAGACGGGAGAAGTGCCGCAGCTCAGTGGGAATGAGCGATATCTGTTTCCAGCCTTCAAGTCTCAGATAGACCGGGATAAGAAGTCCTATGATGAGTATTCCGCCGCCCAAGCAGAGAAAGCGAGAAAGCGGTGGGATGCAACGGCATGCAACGGCATGTCCGGCAATGCCGAAAATGCCAAAGAGAAGGAGAAGGAGAATAATACCCCCCCAAGCCCCCCCAAGGGGGGCGGGGATGTGTTTGCCGAGTATGCTGGGGAGAACAGAGAGCTTTTGGCTGCGCTTCGGGACTTTGAGCAGATGCGGAAAAGTATAAAGCGTCCCATGACAGACCGGGCAAAGCGGCAGCTATGCACGAAGCTGGATGATGCGGCGTCAGGCTATGAGCGCATCGAACTTCTCAACGAGGCGGTCCTGCACTGCTGGCAGTCAGTCTATCCTAAGCAAGCGCAGGCAGAGAATACTCGAAAAAAGACGTTTGCTGAGATCGCGGCGGGAATGGAGGGCCAGACATGACGCTACAGGAGACCGCACAGATCATGGATATCCTGACTATCGCATATCCGCAGTTTTACAACGGGAAAAATGCGCCTGATCCTCAAAAGGCACTGATCTTGTGGTCAAGCATGTTTGCGGACGATGATGCGGCGGTCGTGGCCGCTGCAATAAAGGCGCTGATCGTCTCTGACCCTGGAAATTTTCCGCCTAGCATTGGGACCGTCAAGGCAAAAGTCAGACAGATCACCGCTCCACAGGAGCGGACCGAAGGAGAAGCTTGGGCGATCGTTGCAAAGGCCGTTCGCAAGCTGGACTGGAACGACCCGGAAAAGGCATATCGGTCGCTCCCGAACGACATCCAGAGATGTGTCCATGACCCATCTGTCCTGGTCGATTGGGCAAAGGCGGATGAAAACACGTTTTCGACCGTAATTGCATCAAATTTCCAGCGCAGTTACAGAGCCAGACGGGCGGCAGACCGGGAGTATGATGCGCTCCCGCCGGATATCAAGGCCATGATAGGGTCGATGACAGAACAAAAGAGCCTGGAGGCAGGGAAATGCTGAGTTTTATTATCAACTACCCAACGACCAAAAAAGGGAAGTCAGAATGGAACCGAAGATTTGGCCTGAACGCCTATTATGCGGGCAAGCATCCCCAGAAGCGGCGGAAGGATGCCGAAGAGCTCCACATGATCGCCCGAGCAGCTATGCATAAAGCTGGGATCAGGAACAGGATGCTAGACCGACCGGTGAAGGTGAGATTTTATTGGGATGACGGCCTGGACTGCGATAATCATGCAGTTTTAGGGAAAGCGTTTCTGGACGCAATGAAAGGCTACATATTACCGGATGATAACCGGAAATGGGTCAAGATGGTGTCGCATGAGTTCTGGGATGGGGGCGCCATCAAGGTCGAGATCATGCCGGGGGGCAGGCCGTATGCATGAAAATCCATGTTGGACCTGTCAGAAAGCATGCGGAGGGTGCTCCTGGAGCCGCAGCTTCTCTCCGGTGCCGGGCTGGAGGGAGTGAGTGTATGACCTGGAGAAAAATCGATGGCTATCAATACCCTTACCGCATTAACGAGGAGGCCCAGGTCCAGAAGTGGGACGGAAAACAGTGGATCGATATCAGGGCAAGAATCAGCGGAAACCGGGCGGTGGTCTACCTGCGGACAGTGGAAGGGAAACAGTACAAGGCGGCTCTTGTGCGGCTAATGGATGATGCCTTTTGGGAAGGCCGGGCAAAGCGGGATGGACTACATATCACACACCGAAACGGCGTCAAGCTGGATTGTGAGCTGAGAAATCTTGTTGCGGTCAAACCAGGACAGGCTGGGCGAAAATATCATGGACGGCCCCATAAAAGGCCCGTTATTCGCCTGGACCTGCACGGGAATGAAGTGATATATCCAAGCGTCACCGATGCGGCCAGGAAGAACAGCTTGTCTATCTCTGCTATGGACAGGAGGCTATACCATGGTGTGCTAGACCCCAGAGGATATCGGTTCGAGCTTTTGAATCAGCGTAGAAAACGAAAGGAGAAAACAGCATGATCGAGGACGTTCGGGCTGCCCTCCTGGGCGACCACGAGGCCGCCAGGCGGCTGACGGATGCGGGGGTGCTGGTGGCGTGTCCGTTCTGCGGGGGGAACAATATTTCTGAACGGGAATCTGCCTGTTTATTTGGGCGGTCTTCATATCAAAGAACTTATAAGTACGTTTTTTGCGAGGACTGCTATTGTAAAACTGCTGATTATGGAACCAAGAAAAAGGCCCGCCTCGCCTGGAACACCCGCGCGCCGATCCTGAGCGCGGAGGAGATGGAGATGCTGGAGGGGATGAAATGACACGGGAAGAAGCGGTTGAAACCCTTGAAAACCATACTCAATATTTTGTGCCTGTGCAGGATTTAGGTGCGTTGAATATGGCTATTGCCGCCCTCCGCCCCGTCAGCCGGGAGCAGCTATCTGAGTTTAAAACTTGCGATCTGGTAGACGAACTAAGAAAGCGTGAGGGCGTAGAAACACACATCGCAGAGCCGTACCAAGATGTGACAGTCTCAGTAAACGGCCCTGCGGTGGTGCTGGTAGTTATAGATTAGACCTTGGAATATCCATACCTACCCTTGATAAATGCGTGGAAGTATTTTCCGTGGGACCCTGCGGACATGAGCCCAGCATATACAGACTGCGGGACACCGAAATAGGCGTAGGTGCCACCCTTATGAAATGAGATGTAGAGAGTCCCATTTTCATATCCGATACTGGCTATGTCCGTTGAGGAAACTGGATGCATGACCATGAAATCACCTCACTTTCCACGCAGTTAAATAATACTACACAGAATGGAGGATTTGTAGATATATGGGGAAAATCAGCCGGGAGAAGGTGGAGAAGGTCTGGAGGGGTGTGTGGAAACACTATTTACCGCCTTTGGGAGCTGGAAATATACAGTGCCGATGTACAAAATGCGGGAGAACCCCTGATGTAGAAACACCTTTCTGCGCATGGTGCGGCGCACCCATGACGGACGAGGCCGTGGAGATGGTGATGGAGAAAATTAACAATATGGAGGAAATGACAAATGAGCATTGATTGCAGATATTTTACCAACGGGACAAAAACCGCATACACATTAAAGCATACTGATACTGGGCTGGTTGAGGAATTTCCAAAGTTTGAGGACATTCCAGCAGAGGTACGGGACCATTTTAAGCGACGGACTATGCCGGAGTTCTGTGGCCCTGACCTCTCTACCCTTCTTGGGCTAAACAGTGTATTTTACCCTGATTGGCCGAAAGCGTGTGGACACCCTGACTATCAGGGGAAACGATGTATAGCTGAATCCTGTAAGTATGCAGAGGCGGGAGGATGGGAGAAATGTCCGTATTTCACAAAGTAGTGGAGATGGTGATGGAGAGATTGGGGGAGCTGAAAGATGGACCGGAACAATGAAACTATTCGGCTGGCAAAGAAAGCCGCTGACGCATGGAGGGACACTGACACATATCATCAAGCGGCTCAAATTATTGATATGCTGATTTCTGCATTGGAGGGAGATCCCACCCTCACCCCGCCGAACGATCCGCTGACGAGAAAAGGAGATGAAAATAGTGAACGGTGAGATTTGGAAGCCAATCGTGGGATATGAAGGGCTGTATGAGGTCAGCAATAAAGGAAGAGTTCACTCTCTTCCAAGAATGGTTCACTATAATTCTGGATATGAAAAACGAAATAACGGGAAAATATTAACTCCTTCAAAGGCTTCTAAGTATAAGAACTGTGACTATTATCGGGTATCGCTTTCAAAAGATAACAAGGCAAAAGCGATCCCAGTACATAGGTTAGTCGCAGAACACTTTATCCAAAGAAAAGAAGGGTGCAATTTTGTCAATCACATTGACGGAAACAAGCACAACAACAGTGCAGACAATCTTGAATGGGTGACCTCAAAGGGCAATAAACTTCATGCGGTTTATACGGGTCTTGATATTCCGTATTTTGGGATTAAAAAAGTATACTGCATAACAAACGGAGAGGTTTATCCGTCAGCATCGTTTGCCGCAAGAAAATTGGGATTACTTGACACCTCAATCGCAAAAGTGTGCAGAGGAAGATATAAACATACTGGAGGGATGGTGTTTCGATATGTCTGATAATAGAGCATTAACGCTGGAGCAGCTGCGGGAGATGGATGGGGAGCCAGTTTACATGACTTTCCCCTCAGACACTGGGAATCAATGCGGTCATTGGGCATTAGTTGGGACGCAAAGATGGGGTGCTGTATCGCTGATTTATGGTTGCGGATGGTCAAGTTATGAATCCGCCGTAGAAACTTTAGGGGCAAAATTTTACCGCCGCCCGCCGGAGGGAGAGGAGCATTGCTATGGCTGACCTGATATGCTCTATGATCTGCAAACACCGCTCTAAGCGCCCTCTGCGGAAGTGGCGGAACAAGGATGGAAGCCCGTGCTTTGGGTGCAGTCTGAAATATGTGAAGATCTCCCGGGTGTTTGACATGGATGGAGATATTTGTGCCGTTGCCGGGGAGGGGAACATGGCTCATTGCGCGTTTTATGAGCCGCTGGATGAGCCGGAGGGAGAGGAGGACACCTGATGGACATTGAGAAGCTGATTGTCAGCCTTAGATCCCCATCATGGCAGGATCTTGAGGACCCGGACGCCCCCCTTTTAGAAGATGCCGCCACCGCCCTCTCCACGCTCCAGGCCGAAAACGAGAAGCTGCGGGACGAAGTAGAGCGGCAAAGGAGGAGCGCAGACAATAGGCAACACCTCTATGAAAATGCAGAACGGGCATACATGAAAGTTCTGGCCGAGCTGGAGCAGGCGAAGCGGGAGCAGAGCAGAATCCCAGAAGGTTATGCCCTGGTCAAATTAGAATTACTGGAGGAACTAGATAACTTCCGGGACCTCGGCCCCATTGACCGCCTCCGGGAACTCAAAAAGGCTGACGATGAGGGGCGGTGCGTGGTGCTGCCATTCAAACCTCCGAGATGGGTTTATGTGTGCAGTACACGCTTCCCAAAACCGGCACAAGCCCATTATGCAAGCGCCATCAATGTTTTGCAGGATATGGACAAAGGGTGTGTATTTGGAGATACCCAAGAAGAAGCAGCGGCCGCACTACGGAGGGAGCTAGAATGAGTACATTTGGAGATTGTCCAAAACAATCAATTTATGAAGATATTTGTTACCACCAGAGTCAAAATAATATCTCCAAGGTAGAACTTATGACAATGTTGGCTGAAATTATTGCCTATATAGGGGAGAATTTTGAATGAAGGAGTACATCGAGAGGGCGGCCGTTCTGAAAGTCCTGGAGGAATATTACCATGGAGTAGATGAGCGACTACATATTGTCAAGGATATTACGTCTATCCCCACCGCCGCCGTTGCGGAGGTGCGGCACGGAAAGATTATAGAGACTATCAAAGATGGCAAAATGAATCGAGTGTTCTCATGCTGTGGACATGATTTTACGGAATTAACATGCTGGTATATGCCAAAATACTGCCCCAACTGCGGCGCTCGCATGGACAAGGAGGACGAGCATGGAAGCGAATTTGATTGACCGCGATGTTGCAGAGGATTATTTTGGGTGCTCAGATTGGGAAATCTTAGCAAAAGAAACTCTTAGAGAAGTGCCACTCGTCGACGCCGTGCCTGTGGTCAGGTGCAGGGAGTGCAAGCATTATCATTCCGATACAGGCTGGTGCGATCAACTATCATATTTTCAGACCTCGGACGGGGAACCTTGTTCTCCGGCTGAGAGTATGGACTGGAAGATGTTCCAGGAAAACGACTATTGTTCTATGGGCCAGCGGAAGGAGTCCGAGCATGACTAAGTGCTGCGCCACCTGCCAATGGTGGGACGGAGATCGCTTTTGTGATTGCCCTGACAACGGGGTGTTTTTAACACATGGAAATGACACCTGTGCCAACTGGAAAGCTGAGGAATGCGCCACCTGCGCCTGGTACGAGGACTTCCAGGGTGTGTGCTGTAACGGGGATTCCCCGCACCGCGCCGACTTCACGGAGCCGGATCAGCGGTGCAGGGAGTGGGAAAGGAAGGAGGACGGCCATGAGCAGTGAACTGTGGCTTGGCTATGTGGTGGAGGATGATATGTTGGAGCCAACAAAACATAAGGAGAAGGCCAACATGGATAAGCCGACGAACAACGATCAGCAGGCCAAAGCAGACGCAGGAAAGCCTCGCCCTACGCTCACTCCCGTCAGCCTGATTGATGCTGTGACAGCGGTCCGCATGTACGGAAACGAAAAGTACCATGATTCTGAGAATTGGCGGAAAGTGGAGCCGCAACGTTACCGTGACGCTCTCTACCGACACTGGCTGGCCTATCTCAAGGGTGAAAAGTGCGATCAGGAAAGCGGCCTGCCTCACCTGTGGCATTTGGCTACAAACGCGGCGTTTTTGATTGAGATGGAGAGCTCCATCCACGACGGGGAGGGCGACGACGATGATTAAACTGCTCCTTTTCCTGGGAATCATCCTGTCTATTGTCAAAGCAAATGGATGGTTTATAGTACCGATGCCTGTTTTGGTTTTCTGCTGGGTGATGAGTTTTGTTTGTTGGCTCATTTATTCGTATGCTCTTGGTGTAGGCGAAGGAGCCGCAAAAGAGATGAAGAAGCAAATTCGAGACGGGGAGGGCGGACAGTGTGAGTGAGTGGATCAGCGTTGAGGAGAGGTTGCCGGAAGTGGGGCAAGAAGTGTTGGTATACTGGCGGAATACATCTCAAAAAGCGGAACATTTTGAATTGACACATTACACAGGGGACCATTGGTATTTACTTGACAATACAGGCCGACCTTGGATTGAGGTTGTTGCATGGATGCCCCTCCCAGAAAGCCCGAAGGAGGGATGCGATACGAACGGAGAAGCAAAAAAATATACGGCGGAAGAAATTAAGGAATTAGCAAAGAAAGCATTTGAGGCTTGACAGAACAACGGTTTTATATTATGATATAAGGGGAATTTATAAATAAAAATGAAATATAGCAATCCGACTTGGGAGCCTTACTTCAAAGACATCGCTCCTATTCTATCAAAACTCTACTTTATGACCAACTTAGGAACTATCAAATACATTGTGGCGACTATGATTTTCAAGAAGATGTCCTTTCTCGAATGGAGGAACGAACATTGGACTTAACAAAATACGAAATGGAAACTATCTATAACTACAATCAGGAAGAGCCTCTTGCCTCCTGCTACACGATGGACCGTGCCCTGATCCGCCGATTAGATGTACTTGCCGAAAAACACAAAGAAATTACTTTACTTAGAAGTGGTGAAGGAATGAGGGAATATACTTTCCCAAAGAAGTGGATTAAAGTCCGCGCCCCAAAGAAACTATCGGACGAACAGCGTGAAAACATGGCAAAGAGAGCGAGAGAGAGGTTTGGGTTTGCGAAGGAAGGTGACAACTCTGAGCAAGAATGATACGACTATGGAGCAAGGGAAAACTATCGTAAAGGCAAGGGGCCGTGGAGGCAAAGAGAACTTTCCAAGCGTCATATCTGGAGCAAAGGCAGAAGATATATCCCGCTGCATGGGTAACTGTATGATGTTCTATGATAGACCCATTGTTAAATCCGATGAAGAGTGCAGAGAGCGACTATATGAGTTCTTTGACACCTGCCAAAAAACAGGACAGTTGCCTACTGTTGAGAAGATGGTCATGGCATTAGGGACTATCAAGCAGACGGTTTGGAACTGGGAAAATGGGATTGGGTGCAGCTCTGTGCGCATGGACCTCATTAAAAAAGCCAAAGGATTTATTGCATCTTTTGAGTCTGAAATGGTCACAGAGGGCAAAATTAACCCCGTTGTTTACATTTTTAGAGCAAAGAACTATTTTGGTATGAAAGATCAGCAAGAGGTCGTTCTGACGCCAAATCAACCCCTCGGCGACTCTCCCGACCAAAAGCAGCTTGAGGAACGGATCGCTGGGTCTGTAGTGGTGGAGGAGTAAACGACTATCAGCGACTATTTCAGGAACTTTTTGGAAGTCAAAGGACTATGAAACGACTATTTGGAGGCTGCGACTATGGATGAAAATCCGTCAGGAGTTATCGACTATAAATTTTGCCCTCTGCTTATGAGTGGATGCCGAGCAAGCGGTGGTATCACTTTGAACGATATGTATTTGTGCCCCGGCTCCCGTTGCGCCTGGTGGGACGCAGACAAAGAGCGCTGCGCCGTCCTATCGCTGGCCCGTAACAAATGACAATACCCCGGCTTGCTTCCGATGGAGTGGGCCGGGGTCGCTTTATGCCTTGTGTGGCGCTGTGCGGGCCGCTGTGGGCCGTTTTGGTGAGTGGGAATATAGGGACACTACAGGACGGCAAGGCCGCCTTGCGAGCCTGTAAATGGCCTTTACGGAGGTTTTGCTTTTTTGCCTCTCCCCTGCCCCGCTGCGCAAAAATGCCGCCTGCGGGCCGTTGGAGGGCCTACAAGCGGCGGTAAGCTGGTGGAGAGTGTATAGGCATGAGCAAAAGAAAACCCGCCCCAGGGAAGCCCCGGGCGGGTTGTAGTGTCATGCTATCAGCTATCATATACTCCGAATTCCTCAATTTCTGCGGCGCTGGCCTCGTGGACCTGCTCCCAGATGTTTTCCCATCCGCCGTCCTCGCGGGAGAGGCGGTCAACCTCTGCGCGGTCCATGCACACGGGAGACTGGCCCCCGAAAATAACGTCAACATAGCCAGAGTTCGGGAAATAATAGGGTTTCATGGCGCAACCTCCTAATTTTTGTGTATTGATTGTATCGCGCCCGCACGGGGCAGTCAAGATTTTTTCGCCGTCTCCCAGATCACCATAAACGGAAGAAGGATAATAAACAGGATAATCAAGCGGGGGTCACCTCCTCCCGGATTATGTATTTAATCGGCCTGCTATACAGATCAAGGATTCCCTGTGCTTCGGCGCGTCGCTTGCAAGCTGCGGCATCTTCCAAAGTGTTGTATAACGCGCTATATGGGTGCCATTTGTGGCCCCGGCCTCCGATTCCGGCATATACGCGATATTTCACGGCTGTTTCCTCCGTTCTCCGGCGGGCGGGTCAAGCCCGCGCCGCGTTGATGATCCAGCGGGCCGCCTGATAGAGTGCCCGCGCTTGCACGTCAAGCCAGCTTTCCCGGCTGTTGGGCTGGAGGTCTCCGCCGCGCTTGCGCTTGTATTCGGATGGGATGCAAAGGCGCTTTGCTATATCTCCATCATAGATAAGCGAGCAGCCGCCATGACTGTATTGGCTCCAGTCCGTTGCGCCGTTAAGCAGGGCTTTTTTCAACAATTCCGGGGAGTCTGTCACGTCCATATCTTGCCAGCCGTGCTCTATGTCCTCTTGCAGGCCGTCCAGCAGTTCGGCGGCGTACACCTTGACGCCGTTATCCCATGCGCTGCGGGTGGGCTTGCTCTCGATGGCCTCGCGGATTTTCTTAATAGTTGACATCTTAATTTCCTCCTTGTAATGGAGGGCGGCCCCCTCCGGCTATTGCTTTTCCCTGCCGGTTGTGTTATAGTGGAGGCGGCCAGATGGCAGGCTCTAACCGCCTCCGTTTGGGCTTTAGATAGTCGCTTGCTTGTTCAGGGCTGGGCGGCTATCTTTTTTACTGCTTGGGGATGGCTTCCCGGATAATGCGGGCCGCGTCCTGTGCATCCTTGGCCGTGGCCTCTACCAGCTTCGCCAGGGTTTCAAGGTAAGATGCTAATTCGGTCTGGGTCATGCTATCAATCTCCATTTCGTGTACCTCCTGCCCGGTAGATTCAGCGCGGTTTCCCTTGCTGTGATTATATTATACTAAATTAGATTAGTAATGTCAAGGGATTTAATAAATATTTTTATGATTTTTTAAGGCGTTTAGAGTAGTGCATTATATTAAGAGTTTTTGCACAGCACAGAGGGACACCGGAGGGGGAAACGCCGATTTTCTAATGTAATAGGTTAGAAGCTTGTGGACAGCACACAGAAAAAAGATAAATATTTTTAGTAGAAATGACTTGACAGCACTAAACTTGTTTAGTATAATAACGTTGCAAGGAGGCGATGGAGAGTGGAGCCAGTTACAATCAATGAGGCAATCTCTAAAATCATGAAAGAGCGTGGATATACACAGTTTGCGATGGCAAAGAAAATAGGGAAAGAAAAAGCAACGGATGTATCTGCGAGACTTGCAAGCAAGAACATGACTTTTAACAAGGCGTTGGAGATGTTGGAAGTGATGGGATATGAAGTGACTGTGCAGCCTATGAAAACTGAACCGGGGCCGAGAATTAAGGGGCAGTATGTCATTGTTTCGAGCGAAGCCAAGAAGAGAGGTGGAGATGAGTGAAGTATGGATATGCTAGAGTGTCCACTTGTAGGCAAGCGAAGAACGGAAACAGCCTACAAGAGCAAGAGAGAATGCTGATTAGGGCTGGCGTATCACCAGAAAACATCTTTGCTGATAGTTACACAGGGACGAAGATGGATAGACCGGAATTTGATGCCTTGTTAGAGATTATCAAATCTGGTGACGAGTTGGTTGTATGCAAATTGGACAGGTTTGCAAGAACGGCTCCAGAGGGCGCTATGCTTGTACGTGACTTGGTGAATCGTGATGTTAAGGTGAATATATTAAACATGGGAATTGCGGACAATACCCCAATGGGGAAAGTCATGGTAACTGTTTTGCTGGCCTTCGCTGAATTTGAGCGAGATATGATTGTTGAGAGGACATCTGCCGGGAAAGCGTATGCGAGGGAGCACAAGGAAGGTTATCGGGAGGGGCGGCCTGTTGGCGAATATCCTAATTTCAAAAAATTTTTCAAAATGCAAAAAGACGGCTCCATCACAGTGGAGGCCGCCTGCAGGCAGATGGGTATTAGCAAAAGTCAGTGGTATGTGCTGGTAAGGAGATCGGCCTAAAAATCCGCCGCAGACAAAAAGGAGCGAAACAATGAACAACTTCAAGGTCATATATCGGATATTGAGGTACTTGGAAGCGGCACTTGACTGTGAGGAGTTTGATGTTGAGACGATCAGCCCGTTTCGACTGGGTGTGACCCGTGAGCGTTGGGAACAGATTTTGATTATGATGCAGGACAGCGGGTACATTAAGGGAATTGTTGTGACGAAGAGCCTGGGAGATATGAAGCGGCATATTACGGAGCCGATTTGCCCAGAGATCACGATTATTGGATTGGAGTATCTGGAAGAAAACAGGTTTATGCGTAAGGCGGCCAATATGCTGAAGGGCGCAGTGGATGTTGTAAAGTGAAAAATCCTGTGTAAAACAAAAAGGGTGATAAAGATGGACTGGATCAAATGCACTGATAGGATGCCGCCGGATATGGAGCCGGTGATGGTGACGCTGATGTTTAGTGACGCTGATGGAAAGTTCGTGTGGGCGGATGCCCGATACAACGGCGTGAAATGGGAATATCTATCAAATAGCTGGGATAACGTGTGGAGCGACGTAGATGGGGAGGTAACTCACTGGATGCCGTACCCAGAACCGGCGGAAGATTGAATAATTGTAGTGCCAAGTGCCTCTCCAGATGGAGCGAACAGTGCCAAGTGCCTTTTATCTTACGGGATAGGAGGCACTTTTTTCGTGGAAATTCGAGAGTTAGTAGTGAGGGCATTTCAGAGAGATTTGTCCGACCCGTCTGCGCTATCTGATGCGTTTGATTCAATTAGGCTGTTGGAGCCGGAAGATTTTTCGCTGGCACACGAGCGGAACAAGGAGGTGCGGCGGCTGTCTGCAAAATTCGCCGCAGAACAAAAAAGCCTCCGCATGTTCGAGCTAAACAAGCGGAGTCTGCTGTTTGATGCCCCGTATGATTTTGACTGTTTTCTTCGTTATATTGAGTGGAATAGGCCAAATGACAAGCGGTTTTATTTGCCACGCAGAAAGGTTCTTCTCTCCATCGTAAATGCGTTTCAGCAAGTAGCGGATGGAGCGTTAGACTTGCTGACAGTCAGCCAGCCTAAGAGAACTGGTAAGACCACGCTCGGATTGATGTTTGTTTTGTTCCGCGCAGGACAACATCCTGGAGGTTCTTCTATCTGTTCCGGTGCGGGCAATGATCTGGTAAAATCGTTTTACACTGGATGCCTGGATATTCTGCAAAAGCCGGAGGAGTATCTGTACTACGATGTGTTCCCGAAAGCGAGGCTTGCGGCTACCAACGCGGACGAAAAGACCATCCACCTCGAAAAGAAAAAGCGGTTTGCCACAATCACTTGCCGGAGTATCGACGGTGCTCTAACCGGTTCTACAGAGTCTACACCAGAAGGTGTAATGTACCTGGATGACCTTGTGTCTGACGAGCTGGAGGCGAACAACAGAAACCGCCTTGACACTTTGTGGGATAAAGTGCGCGGCGATTTGCTGGGCCGTCGTTTGGAAGGGTGCCCGATTGTAGCGCAGGGCACACGGTACAGTCTGTATGACCCCTTGGGCCGCTTACAGGAAATTGCACCTACAATGGGGTGGCGCACAAAGGTTGTTGAAATTCCGGCTCTTGACCCAGTTACCGATGAAAGCAATTTTGAGATTATCTTGAATGGGAAACCAGCGTTTACGACGGAATATTACCGGCATGAGCGTGAACTGGTGACACCTGTTCAGTGGGCCAGTCAGTTTCAACAGGAGCCGTTTGAGGCAAAAGGCCTGCTATTCCCGGAAAATGAACTGAACAGATATTTTGAGTTGCCGGTAGATCAAGAGCCGGATGCCATTATCTCTGTATGCGATACGGCTGAAGGAGGCGGAGATAGCGTTATGATGCCGATTGCGTACATCTACGGTGAAGATGTATTTATTGAAGATTGTGTGTTTGACAACAGCACCCCGGAAGTCACAAAGCCACAGTGTGCTAAGAAGCTGGTAGAGCACAAGGTTTCGGTTGCCACCTTTGAGAGCAACAACGCAGGAACTTACTTTGCCCGTGACGTTGAAGAACTGGTCAAAAAAGTGGGCGGTCGAGTGAGCATAAGAACACGGCGTACTATCAGCAACAAACAGACACGCATTGAAATGGCCTCTGACGGAATTTTGAAGCACTTCTACTTCAAGGATAAGTCTCTATATAAACCGTCCGATCAATACGGACAGATGATGCGTGAGCTGGTGACATATACGAGAACAGGCAAGGTAAAACACGACGACAGCCCTGACGGATTAAGCCTTCTTGAAAATGAAATTCGCAACTTAACTTGGGGGAAAGCCGAAGTGTTTAAGCGTCCGTTTTAACATCACATACAATCCATAATAAATATATAAATATTTGTAATACGAGAGGAATGTGGTACAATATATGTGAGGTGAGTGCAGTGGAAAAGAACAACGACAAAAAATGGATTGGTCAAAAATTTGGGAGATTGACTGTCATCGGATTTGAGAAGAAAAAGGAGCCAAGTAGAGGATGGAATTGGGTGTGCAAGTGCGACTGTGGAAATAAAAAGGTAGTATCGCCGCAAGATGTAAAATTAGGAAAAACAAAGTCGTGTGGGTGTTATCACGACGAGGTGTGTAAATCCCGTGCAACCAAATATAATCATTTAGTTAAAGATTATCCAAGATTACATAGGATATATCACTGGATGAAACGAAGATGCTATGATCCTAAAACACCAAGATACGAAGATTATGGTGGGAGAGGGATTTCAGTTTCAAGAGAATGGATGGATAAAGCGCATGGATTTGATAATTTTGCGCAATGGTCAATAGATAATGGGTATTCAGATCAACTCACGCTTGATAGGATAGACGTAAACGGGGATTATTGCCCAGAAAATTGCAGGTGGATAACATATAAAGAACAGAACGGAAATAAGAGAGATACAAAATGGGTTGTTTATCAAGGAGAAAAAATTCAACTTAAAAAATTATGCGAGAAAATGGGCGTTTGCTATGACACTGTTCATAATCGCATATATTCTTTGGGGTGGGATGTCGAACGTGCTATTATGGAGCCATCACAACAAGAAAATTCTCTCAGGAAAAAATGCAAAGAAAAGGGTATGAATTATGGGACGGTAAGAAGCCGAATAAAGCAATTCGGATGGTCAGAAGAACGCGCACTAAACACACCATCTGTTGGACGTGGGGCAAGCAAAAAGACATATACGAAATGACGCTTTTGATACTTGGGCAATGTTTGCTGAGTATGCCCAACAACTTGAAGGAAACAAGGTGGAGGTATTCCGGTGTCCGTTTTAAAATACAAAATATTGCGCATAAACTATTGATAAGCACTATATATTGTGATATAATAAAACTGGTAGGTAGATTCCTACCACCTGTCCACCATCTTTTTTCTCACCTCCTTCACACGGATGGGGTGGCGGCGATAGTGTCGCTGCCCCTACTGTGTGAAATATATGCCGCACGAGTGAATCAGCCCAAGAATCCGGGCCGGAGGGTCGCCCCCTCCATGCGGCAAAGTAAGCTGTCTCAAAGTACACGAGGCTGACTGTGGAAAGACACTATACCGGAGGCTTACAGTGCCTAATTATGCACCGGAGAAGGGTAAAGGGCACCCGCCTGTCATGGAGGCGGAAGCGGTGGCACTATGACGGCCACTGAGTGTGCCGACACTTGTAAAGCGGCTGCGCCCGGCGGAGCGTGTAGAGACGGAATCCGCCAACATGCAGGGGCCAGAAGCAGGGTAGCTCCCAGGCTGTGCAACTCAGTCCACCTGCTATATTGGGTCGCTCCCATCCGTGGAAGCCGGACGCTTGTGTAGGGCGATAGCTACCAGCGCTATCCTGCTGAAAACTGCCGTGTTTGCCTGTGCACGGGCCTCCCAATACGGTGTGACAATCTAAGCGGGAAGCGCATATATGCCTCTCCTCGCCGCATGAGGCGGGCGGTGGCACCATTGAGCGGTGGCGGAATAAGGTAGACGCTGACTGGTAGGGGGATACACTCGGTGGAAGTCCGGGGGGCCTGGTGGTTAGGTAAACACGCCCTATGGAACCACGCTGTGAGGTGCAAATCCTCACCCGCTCAAACAATATACGGGTGTAGCTCAATGGAGAGCGTCGGATTCCAAATCCGGAGGTTGGGGGAACAGAGCCTTCCACCCGTGCCAGGGCGCAAGTCCTGACAGAGTTTCTTGGCGAAAGGCAAGTGAGCAAAGCCGAAAAACTCACAACATACCCCGAAAGGGGTATATCTGGACCATTGGCCCGATGGTCGGGCGGGCCCCTCATAAGGGCTTGGTCTTGGTTCGATTCCAAGATGGTCCACCAGAATTAGAAAGGAGTCGCCCAACTGAATGAAGATTGACATTTATTGTCCGGTCTGTGCCGCTGCTGGCATCAATCATGGAAAAGGGCGGCTTTTGATGCAGGTGGATAGCAAGGCAGTTGGTGTTGTTTACCCATACTGTAAGGCTTGCAAGAAGAACATCAAAATCGAATTGAAAGGCGAAAAGAGCGCCTGAAAATATATAGTTTAGTGCCAAGTGCCTCCGGGCAATGCCTGGACGAAGCGTGCCAAGTGCCGATCAGTTACCGAGAAATCCTCGGTAGTTGGTCGGCATTTTTGTTTGTCTGGAGGTGACAAGGTGACTGAAAACGATACTGTTCGAGCTATATCTGAGTGGCCGGTCAATGGTTTGACGGGTCGGCGTAAAATCTACACCGCGAAAAAGAGAGTCACCCCGGAAAACGTGGTGGAGGTGCTGGGCAAGGCACTGGCCGTGCATCGCATCAACAGGGCGGAAATGTCCTATTTGTATGACTATTACAAAGGAAAACAGGACATCCGCTTAAAAGATAAAATCGTCCGCCCGGAGATCAACAACAAGGTGATGATTAACCGGGCGAACGAAATCGTGGTCTTCAAGTCTGCTTACCTCCTGGATGGCCCAATCCGCTATGTGTCCAACGGTGGAGAAGATGATATTTCCGCCAGTGTGAACACGCTCAACGAGTACATGCGATCTGAGAGTAAAGACACTCTCGACAAGGAGCTGGCCGACTGGATGCACATCTGCGGTGTAGCGGTTCGTATGGTACTTCCCGATGAGGCTGGGGAGGAAGATGGCTCTCCCGCCTCTATCTACACCCTTGACCCGAGGGCGGCGTTTTGCATCTACCACAGTGGCGTAGGGCAGAAAAAGGTCGCTGGTGTTCTGGAACAGGTAGACGAGGAGGGCCAGCCCTACTTCTGCGTGTACACCCCCGAATGGTATTTTGAGGTGCAGAACGGCCAGATCACTAAGCAGGAAGCCCGTACCATCCCCTACATCCCCATTGTAGAGTATGTGAATAACGACGCCCGCATGGGTGCGTTTGAGCCAGTTATCCCCATTCTGAACGCGATCAATATGATTGAGTCCAATAGGTTGGACAGTATTCAGGATTTTGTCAACGCATATGATGTGTTCCAAAACTGCGAACTAGAAGATGGCCAATACAAAGAACTGGCAAAGGGCGGCATGGCGATAAAAATAAGGAGTTTTGACCAGACCAAAGACGCCAAGGTCTACCGCATTGCTTCTGAACTGAACCAGACCAACACGCAGACCATTGTGGATGACCTGGAGGACGCATACCTGACCATCTGCGGAATGCCGAACCGGAATGGAGGTTCCTCTACCAGCGACACCGGGCAGGCAGTCATTTACCGGGACGGCTGGTCTGCTGCCGAGAGTCGGGCCAAGGACACGGAAAAGACATGGGAGCGGTCGGAGCGGGAGTTCCTGCGGCTGGTGCTGTATATCTGCCGGGAGACTGGCGATTTGGGCTTGCAGCTATCTGACATTAAGCCGGAGTTCACACGCAAGAACCTGTCCAACATCCAGTCCAAGGCCCAAGTGCTGGCGGAGATGCTGAACAACAGCAAGATTCATCCGAAGCTGGCGTTCCAGTACAGCGGGCTATTCAGCGACCCAGAAGAAGCTTTTAGGATTTCTATGGCCTACTACGAAGAGAACCAGCGCAAGATGGAGCGGAGTTTGCGGGATGAGCTGGCAGCGGAACGGGCCAACGAGGATAATGCACAGAAAAGTGAATTGGAGAATGAAGAATGAAAAAGTTGTTTATTTCTCAGCCCATGCGGGGAAAAACCGACGATGAAATTCTGGCCGAACGGAGTAACGCTATTCAGGCGGCGAAGGACAGCCTTGGGGAGCCTGTCGAGGTCATTGACAGTTTTTTCGGCACATCGGATATGAGCCATGCGCTGGAATATCTGGGCGAAAGCCTGAAACTGCTGGCTACTGCTGATGTAGCATATTTCGCTCCCGGCTGGGACAAAGCCCGTGGGTGCAAAATTGAAAACATCTGTGCTAAGGAGTATGGGATTCCTACCATTGAGGCTTAAACAAGATGGATTCTGGATATTACGGTCTCACCGACAAAGCCATCGACCTTTTGAACAGAAGGGCGGTCAAGCGGTTTGAAGACGCCAAAGACGAAGCGGCGCAGAACGGGTTTGATGAACTCAATGTGCTGGAAGTCACCCGGACGCTCTATGACCAACTGCGTAAGGACAACCAAGATGTCTTTCTTGAACTGGCGCAAGAGCGGTATCAGGATGCCAAACCGCATGGAGAGGAAACGCCTGATTTAGCGTGGTTGCTGGCTCTGCTGGCGGCGTACAACGCTGTGACGAAGGTCATTTATGACAACGATGTTGACCGCAAGAGGCAGTACACCGCTGAGGGCATCAATTCCAGCACAGCCAAGGTGACAGAGTTCCGGCGGGGGCTACATTACTGGGCTGATCTGACCGCTACATATGGGGATATCGTGACCGATGAATCCACCCTGAAAGCCTATCGTGATGCCGGGGTGAAAAAGGTGCGCTGGGTGACTGCCGGTGACGAAAAGGTGTGCGAAACCTGCCGGGAACGAAATGGGAAGATTTATTCCATCAATTCGATCCCACCCAAACCGCATAGAAGGTGCAGATGTGTGTATGAACCTATGAGGTAAACAATGAAAAGAAAAATAGTTGCGTTCATTGGAATATTACTTATTTTTTCGATTCTAACAGGATGCTCAAAAGCAATCACAGAGGGAGAAGTTATATCCAAAGAATTTACACCTGCTCATACACAAATTATGTTTATCCCTATTGTTCACACAAACGGGAAAACATCATACACAACACTTATCCCTTTTATTTATTACTACAACGACAAATGGGAAGTGACTATTCAGCAGTACGATGATGAACAAAAAGAAATGCTTTCCGCAACATATCGAATTACGGAAGAAGTTTTCGATGCGGTAACTATTGGTTCAGAGTTCGTGTATTCAAATGATATGGAGCCATTGGAGCCAGAATATACAAGAGAACGACAATAAAGTTTAAGCGGCCCAGCCGTTTGATGCAGACGTAGCATTGGGAGGAGAGAAAATGGAAGGTATTATTATGGCTAAGTGCCGTGGATTTGAGGGGAATGTTTTGGAGTTAGATGCGGCCGAACTTTCCACAACGAAATTGGACGGGGAAGTAACGAACCACACTCGGTATTTCATTAAGCTAAGGGAGAAGACGGGAGAAATTATTGAGATAGATGGAGTATTTGCCTCTGACATTGAAATTCAGAGCATTATTACATGATTACAAACGGAATACGGATATATCTGGCGATGTGCCAGTTAATCATGGTAGAGAAACCATAAATCCCAAGCTGGCGGAGATGCCAGGATAATAAAGCCCAAAACATAGTGAGAGAACACTTACAAAACCCAAAAGGAGAATTTACATGAAGATTTCCACTGACAGCATCCATGGTTTCGCCGAAATGAGCGACGCAGACAAGGTTACTGCCCTGCTGGGGCTAGATGTGCCTGACCCGGTTGATCTGAGCGGTTATGTGAAGAAAGAAGTTTTTGACGCCAAGGCGACCGAAGCGGCCAACCTGTCCAAGCAGCTCAAATCCAAAATGACCGATGACGAGGCCGCAAAGGCGCAGGCTGACGCTGATCGCAAGGAGCTGGAGGACAAGTACACCGAACTGCTGCGCAAGTCCACTATTGCCGAGCACACCGCCCGCTATATCGCCATGCCGGGCTATGACGAGAAGCTGGCCCGAGAGACGGCTGAGGCCCTGTTTGACGGAAAGATGGATGTGGTCTTTGCCAACCAGCAGAAAGCCAACGCTGCCTATGAGAAGAAGCTGCGGGCTGATCTGGTGAAACAGGACCCCAAGCCTGACGGTGCTGGTGGTGGGAACGAAGAGAAGAACGAAGCCGTTGAATTTGCCAAGAAGCTGGGCAAACAGCGGGCCGATGCTCTCAAAAACGCAAACGAAGGTTTGAAACACTATTTTTGATTAAAAAGGAGAGAAACAGATGAAGTTTACCAAGACTTCTGTTGGCGGCACCATTGAGATTCTGGCCGCTGACGATTTTGTGGCGATCCCCATTTGTGTCACGGAAGCCGCTGCTGTCCCTGCCGGTATGCCCATGACCGCTGCGGGAAAGAAAGTGGCAACCACCTCTTATGCTACCGCTGTTGGTATGCTGCTGTATGATGTGGACCCGACCGAGAACCCCAATGGCGCTTTGCTGGTGCAGGGTGTGGTGGACAAGAAAAAGGTTGAGTCTCATGCCAGTATTACGCTGGACGCCACTTTCAACGTGCCCGGCATTATCCTGCGGGACAACATTGGCGTGAACGAGTAAGGAGGGATACATAATGGATTTGAGAGAAGTTTTTACCCCTGCTGCGATTGCGGCCAACTGGACTGAAGTCGCCTCCAATCAGATTCCCTACCTGGGTGCTACGCTGTTCCCCGCCCGCAAGAAGGCTGGTCTTGACTTGTCCTGGCTGAAAGGCTCCCGTGGGCTGCCTGTCTCTCTGATGCCTTCTGCGTTTGACGCCAAGGCAACCTTCCGTGACCGTATCGGCTTTGAGAAATTGGAAACTGAAATGCCGTTCTTCCGTGAGGGCTATAAGATCAAGGAGAAAGATCGCCAGGAGATGCTGCGGGTGCAGGAGTCTAGCGACCCCTATGCTGCCGAGGTGATTGCCCGTGTATTTGACGATACCCGTGACCTGATTGACGGCGCGAACGTTGTTCCTGAGCGAATGATTATGCAGCTGCTGTTCCCGGAAGGCGGCGATGTGGGTATTGCGATCAAGGCAAACGGCGTGAACTATACCTACAAGTATGATACGGACGGCTCCTGGAAGACCTCTAACTACACCGCTCTGACTGATATAGCCACTTGGGACAAGCCCTCCACGGCTGACCCCTTTGCGGCGTTCAAGACAGTAAAGGATGCAATCCGATCCAAGACCGGTACTGAACTGACGGTCGCTATCATGAATTCCTATACCTTCAATCTGTTGGCCAAGACGGATGCGGTGAAGAACCGTTACCTGACCACTAACGGCCTGTCTCTTGGCTACCTGACCGACACCGAGGTAAAGGCGGTCGTGGAGTCCACTTCGGGCCTGCGCATTGCGATTTACGACAAACAGTACCGTGATGAAAGTAAGGTTGCCCATGCATTTGTGCCCAATGGGTATGTCTGCCTGATTCCTGATGGCGCACTCGGTGGCACTTGGTATGGCACCACTCCGGAAGAGGCGGATCTGCGTGGAGCGTCCAGCGCAGAGGTTTCCATTGTGAATACAGGTGTTGCGATTACCCGTATTCTCCAGGAGCATCCTGTAAACATCAACACCTTCGCGTCTGAAATCGTCCTGCCCTCCTTTGAGCGTATGGACGAGGTGGCAGTGCTCAACGTCCTGGGGGAATGATCGGGTCTGACACTCTAACCCTTTTCCCCGGCAGTCAGACCCTATTGGGGAAGCAAGTGTCCGAGCTGGTAGGAGATGACCTGACGGTCAAGGCCGATGGCTCCGTGACCGGTACATTTCATCATGTGACAGGATATACCGATTTCAGTTCCGAGCCGGACGAGCAGGAAGGTTATTACTTCCCATTCCACTTGACCAAGACCGGGACCAAGATGACATTTAAGAAAAACGGTTCTCCGACCAAGCAGGGCATTACATTTGACCCGGACATTATTTTCCGGGTAACAAAGGATGACACCTTTGAAGTCCTTGTGGATGACAGCAGTGTTGTGAAGTTCAATTTTGCTGGGGCCACATTTGAGAGCTAAAAAAGCGGGAGGCAGCATGAAGTTTATTCCAAATTACCGCGTGTGCTACGATGGCCGATTTTATGAGGCTGGTGTTCAGTTCCCTATCAAGGCCGACGACGCGGATATGATGAAGCGGCACGGGACGGTGTTGGATGAACCGACGCCGCCTCCCGCCGCACCTAAAAAGCCGGGCAGACCTAGGAGGGCGGACAATGGACAATCTGGCGAGGTTGAAACTCCGCACGAATGAGCCGGACGATGCTATCCTGGAGGACTGCCTAGAAAGCGCAAAAGCGGCGATCATGGCGAGGCGGTATCCTTTCCAGGAATGGCCGGAGGAACTGGAAAGCCGGTATCTGGATTTGCAGTTCCGGGTGGCGTTAGACCTTTATAACAAGACCGGAGCTGAGGGCCAGATCGGGCACACAGAAAACTCAATCAGCCGAACGTGGGAGTCTTCTTGGATTTCCGAGCAGTTGCTTTCTGAGGTGACGCCGCTTGCGGGGAGGGTGAAATGATGCGCAGCCTACTCCGCAACCAGCAACCGGTATTCTACAAGCTATACGAGGGCCAAGAGGAAATAATTGATGAATACGGGAATCCGACCGGAAGCTATATCCCCATCTACAGCGCATTGAAATCCGCTATGCTGTGTGTCTCCCCAAACAAGGGAAATTCCGAAGTGGAGCAGTTTGGCTCTTTGGAAGATTATGATCGGACGGCAACCACCGCAGACACGGCCTGCCAAATTAACGAGGATTCTGTTTTGTGGGTAGATGGGGCCGATACTGACGGCCCGTATAACTACATTGTGAAGCGGAAGGCACCGTGGAAGAACAGTATTCAATACGCTATCAAAAAGGTTTCTGTATCCGAGTACGAAGCGGAACAAAAACTGTTTGATAGAAAAGCAGAGATTGAGGCGGCGATGCTAAGTGCCAAAGATCAAACTGAAGCTGAGCACGGACTCGATCAACCAAGCGTTGAAGGAAGTCAAGGCGTATCAGAAGAAGGTTGAAAAAGCCGCTGATGATCTGGTGAGAAGGCTCACAGAGCAAGGCGTATCCCTGGCCCAATTGAATGCATCCTATATGGATATCTATGACACTGGAGAACTGATGCGTGGCATTGAAAGCCAGTACAAAGGAAAGATTGGATTTGTTGTGTCCACAGCTACACACTCCATCTTCTGTGAGTTCGGAACGGGCATCGTTGGAGCACAGAACCCGCATCCAGAGGTTGCGATTGCTGGATGGAGATACGATGTGAACGAGCATGGGCAACTAGGCTGGTGGTACATTGGTCGAGACGGAAAATCCCACTGGACAAAGGGAATGCCAAGCCGACCGTACATGTACGAGACCGCTAAGATGTTACGTAGCATGGTTGTGCCACTGGCAAAGGAGGTCATGCGTTGATAGACATTGAATCGTTCCTTTTCAGTCAAATCGCAGGGGCGCTTCGTTCCACTTATGAAGGAATTTTTGTGTCTGGCGAATATGTAGATAGCCCCGCACGTTTCCCGGCCGTCACCATCGTTGAGAGCGACAACAGCGTGCTTCCAAAAATGAGAACGGCAGCACCAAATCTGGAAAACGCCGTATCGATGATGTATGAGGTAAACGTCTACACGAACAGCGTAGGGTATAAAAAGTCCGAAGCAAAGGATATCATGGAGACCATCGACAATGAGTTTTGCAAGATGGGCTTCACAAGAACCATGTGCAATCCAGTGTCCAACTTGCAGGACGCCACTATTTACCGCATTGTCGCCCGGTATGAGGGCGTAGCGGACAAGAATTTTAGAATCTACACAAACTAAAAGGGTTGACAGTGCCGAGTGCCTTTGTGCCAAGTGCCTCCCTAAAAAATTAGGAGGTACTATTTTTATGGCTGGAATCCAACTTAGCACCGCGGGCGTGAAACTCCTTTATGCGGCTGAGGCCACGGCTGGCACCCGCCCTACTACGGGCTATGAAGAGATTAGCGAAATCAAGAGCATCCCGGAACTGAACCCGGAGCCTGATAACCTGGAGACAACCACGCTGGCAGAGACCGAATGGAAAACCTACATCCCGGGCCTGAAGGATATTGGAGGTGCGCTGTCCTTTACGGCAAACCTGACCGAAAAGTCTATGGAGGAATGGGAGGGCGTTGTTGATGCCTATGACACCGCCGCTGCGGAAAATAAGGCCACCTGGTTCTGTATCTTGATTCCTGGTCTGACTAAGGCACTGTATTTTACTGGTCAGCCCTCCCCGATGGGGATGCCTGCTATGGAAGTCTCCGCTGTTTTGGAGACGACCCTTTACATCACCCCGACCGGAGCGCCTCAGTGGGCGGCTAAGCCTACTGATCTGGAGACCATGAGCCTCAAGTCCGCGAGAAGTAAGACTGTAGAAGTTTAAGGAGGAAAAGGCATGAGCGATAAGATCATTGATATGAAGGACCGAGTTAATCCTGCCCGTGTAACTGACCATGATACTGGAACGGTTTATGAACTGGACTTCACTAGAGAGAGCGTAAAGTTTGCGGAGAACCGTGGATTCAAGGTTGACGAACTGACGGTTTTCCCCGTGACCAGAATCCCGGAGCTGTTCTACTATGCGTTCAGAAAGAACCATAAGAATGTGTCCCGGTCCCAGACCGATGATCTTCTGGAAGGTATGGGAGGTATGACAACTGCCCTGCTGGAGAGGCTGATGCAGCTTTACAATCAGGCCGCTCTTACACATCTTATCGCCACTGACGAGGATGCCGTAAAAAACGCGAAGGTGACTGTGGAGCTGTAAAAGGCCCACAGTCCTTCACGGATCTATTTGAAGCGGAGTGCCCCTACTATCTGTCCATCGGCATGACTTGGGAACAGTATTGGTATGGCGATGTATGGATGGTAGAGGGATTCCGTGAGGCAGATAAGCTTAATCGGAGAAGGACAAATGCGGCAGCCCACATGATGGGAATGTACATTTATGAAGCCTTCTGTGATGTAGCTCCAGTTCTCCATGCTTTTGCAAAGAAGGGCACGAAGCCTATTCCCTATAGAACAGAGCCGTATCCAATGAGAGGAGAAGAAAAGACAAAGCTGGAATCAAGTCAAGAGATTGAAAACGAGCGTTTGAAAGCACAGCTTTTCTTCAGAAATTGGGCTAGATCTGCCCAAAAGAAATTCGGATAGTTCTCCGGTTTGTACCTTGAAAACTTTATATTGAGATAGCGGAGATTTTGAAAAAAGAATTTCTGTAAAAATTATATCGACAGAATTTGACAGCGGGAAAAATGGAGTATATAATGATAACGTGGAAACCCGCTGTCGCAATAGATAGAGACAGCGACGGTTAAAAGGACGGTTGCCTGACATCCCGCGAGTGCGGAATGGAGGCGTGTATAGAGCCCTCGCGGGAAATTTTCCTGGGGAGGTGATATACATAACTCTTCAAAATTTGTTTTGGATCGTTTCTATCATCTGGATCATTATCCAGGTGTGGGATAAATTCCGAGACAAAAAGAAGTGAGCCGTCTGCCGCAAACAGAAGGCTCACTGCGTGGTTGGGGCTGACACCCCGGCTATGTATGGAGTAGCTTATGTACTGTGGCAACCGTCTTTAGGGTTTCCACACTTTTATTATAGTATTTTAGGAAAAAAAATCAAGCGATTTTGAAAAAAATATCTTGCAATCTTAGCGAGTGAATAGTATAATATTTCCCTGCTTTCAAATGGACTTGAAAATTATCTCTCAACTTTATCACAAGTCAATTCTTTTGTCAACTGAAAATGGAGATTTGACGAAAATAAATTCGATGTCTTAAGTTAATTGGGATAGCGGAGATTTTGATTGCCTCCTCCCTCGAATTATGGTAAGATTTGGGGGAGGAGGGGATTGAATGGTAAGCAATATTTGTGTGTTTCTTGTTATTGTTTCTATAATTGCAACTCCAATTTTATTGCTTGTATCTTTGATAAAATGGATACGAAAGAAGCCAGTGAAAAAAATCCTTTTGTCTGCACTTTTCTCATTTTGTACGATTTTTGTATGTTCTTTTATTGGTGCACTCTCGATGATGCCTGATTCATCCAATAATGCAAATTTTGAGGATGATGTTATATCGCAGCAAGAAGATGATAGGCAAAACGAAGAAGAAAATATCTGTGAACATCTCTGGGTTGAGACAAGCCGAGAAGAGCCAACCGAAGAGGAACAAGGGATCAGTTATCAGAAGTGTGAGGTGTGTGGAGAGACAAGGCGCTGGTTCATTCCGAAAATTGAGCACGTTGTAACTTTCGATGAGATTTATCGGGAGTATAAGAGCAACGAGTTAAGAGCAGATGATAAGTATAAAAATAAAAGATACGAAATAACTGCGACAATCAATGGAATGGCTACAGGTGGCCTTTTGAACTGGTCTGGTGGCGCAACGCTTACTATGGAAACAACAGTAGATAATACTATCGTTTTTTTCTATGCGTCATTTGAAAAAGAGCAAGAGGAGGCACTTAAATCCCTTGACGTTGGAGATGAGATTACATTTGAGGGAGAATGCTTGAGTGCAGGAACATGGATAGAATGTGAACTGATTGATTGAAGATAGTTAAATCCCTCCGCTTAGAAATAGGCGGAGGGTGAAATTTTTTGGGAAATCTTAAAAAATAACTAAATAAATCGAAGTCCCCGCTATCTCAATATAAAGGAGGCAGCGGGGATCTTTATATTTTCAGTGCCAAGTGCCACAGTGCCAAGTGCCGAACTTAAAAAGGTGGTGGCACCATGGCTGTTGACATTGATAGTCTGCAAATTGAAATAGAGGCAACTTCGAGTGATGCGGCGGCAAAAATCGACGCATTGGCTACCGCTCTGACCAACTTAAAAGCAGCGGCTAAAGGCGGAGCGGGGCTGACTACGGTCTCTAAGCAAATGCAGGCACTTGCATCGGCCGCAGCCAGCTTAAATAACACGGGCATAGGCAAGCTAAGAAAAATTGCGCCAGCACTGAATAGTTTGTCATCTATTCAGAAATCAAGCGGCTTAAATTCCACCGTAAATGCATTGAAAAAACTGCCGGAGATCAGCACTGCTCTCAACAAGGCCGACCTTGGGAAGTTTGCACAGCAGATGAACCAGGTAGCCTCCGCAATGCGCCCACTGGCAACGGAGATGCAGAAAGTGGCAAACGGGTTTTCTGCGTTCCCGATTCGGATTCAGAAGATCATCCAGAGCAATACTGGGCTGGCAGTTTCCAATCAAAAGACAGCCAAAAGTTTCGGCGTTCTCGGGACTGGAATCAGCTCCGTTCAAGCGAAGTTCGGCGTTTACCTGATTTCATTCCGCCAAATCGCCTCTGTTATGTCTAACTGGGTGAAGGAATCGAACGATTATGTTGAGAACCTGAATCTATTTACTGTTGCTATGGGCGATTATGCATCAGAAGCTAAAGCATACGCAGAAGAAGTCCAGTCGTTGCTCGGCATTGATCCGTCCGAATGGATGCGGAACCAGGGCGTGTTTATGCAGATGGCTTCTGGCTTTGGCGTTGCAACAGACCAGGCGGCACTCATGTCCAAGAACCTGACACAGCTTGGATACGATATTTCCTCTTTCTATAACATTGGGATTGAGGAATCTATGGAAAAGTTGCAGTCTGGTCTTGCTGGCGAGATTGAGCCTTTGCGTCGGCTTGGCTATGCAATTGACATTGCCTCTTTGGAGCAGGTTGCGCTTAATCACGGTATTACCGAAAGTGTAAATGCTATGACTCAAGCAGAAAAAGCTCAGCTGCGCTATGTGGCTATCATGGAGCAAAGTGGCAATGCTATGTCAGACCTTGCCAGGACTTCCATTACCCCGGCAAATGCTTTACGCATCCTGAACCAACAAATTACACAGCTATCCCGTGCGCTTGGCAACCTTTTAATACCGTTGCTTCAGCAAGTCATCCCATGGGTACAAGCATTTGTGGAGGTCATTACAGAGGCGATTCAGGCACTTGCCGTTCTATTTGGATTTGAACTTCCAACAATTGATTATTCAGGGTTGGAAGGAGTAAGCGTTGGGGCCTCTGAGGTAGAGGACGCTATTGGTGGAGCCACAGATGCCGCAAAGAAGATGAAGCGGGAACTTCTTGGAATTGATGAGCTAACCATTTTGGAGCCTAATGCCTCTGGCGGGGGTGGTGGAACCGTTGGAGTAGGTGGTGTTGGTGGTGATCTTGGGCTGGAATTGCCTGAGTATGATTTCTTGAACGGGTTAACCGACCAGACCAATGAGTTGAAGGAGTCGGTAAAAGACCTACTCTATAACTATATAATCCCGATTGGAACAGCACTGGCAGCTTGGAAAATTGCAGGGCTAATTGGAAACTTAAAAACTGCAACTGGGCTTCTCGGCGGGATAAAAAGCATGATTGCGGGAGGAATCATTGCATATCTTGAACTCCAACTAGCGATTGGAGCTTTTGGGGATTTTTTCTCTGAAGGAGGAGAAATTTGGGATTTAGTAAAGGGAGCATTGGTTGTAGCCCTCGGAAGTGGTCTTTTGTATGCAGTATTTGGAGGCCCTGGAATTATTCTTGGATTGGGGATTGGGCTTGTTGCAATGATTGTGTCTCTTACAAGCGCAATTTCCAGCGGGCTTGACTACAACGGAGTGAAGACAAGCATTGGAACGTCTCTTATTGCGGGCCTCGGAGGAGCCATCGGCTTTCTTGTAACAAAGACACCGCAAGGAGCGTTTATCGGGTTTTCCCTTGCGACTGCGCTGCAATTGAACCTAAACAGTATTTCAGCTCATATTAGCGGACAAATCAGCAAGGGGACAGAAGAGAGTATCTTCACTATACTTCAAGCCGCTTTTTCCTCTGGACTTGCTGGAGCAGGAATTGGATTTGTAATTGGAGGTCCGGCAGGAGCGGCAATCGGATTTGTTGTTGGAGCCGCATTGAGTATTGTCGGACAAAATGTAGCCATTGATTTTGGGAATTGGTATAAAGAAACCTCCAGGATTGTTGATGGAATTGAGGTACTGGATAACAGCATTTCAGAAGCAACTAAGAATAGTGTTGATCCATTTTTGGAACAAATGCGAGACCTGGATGATTCGATGGCGAATCTGGAGTTTAGAGGAACCGTTATAGACGATTCTGTAATTGCAGGCGTTCAAGAAAAAGTGGACACCATTGTAGCCACAATTACAAACGGACTGGATTCAAGCAAAAATGATGTTCTTTCTACATTAGAACCACTTGCGGGTATTCTTGGATCAGAAAAGTACAACGAAATTCTTGTAGCAAATCAAAACTACTATATGCAGGCAAAAGAAGCGGTTGCAGCTGGAGAAGCGGAAATTAGTGCAATTATGCAAGAAGCCGCAAGCCAGAATCGAGCACTTACGGAAACTGAATGGACTGAAATCACAGGTATTCAGGCAGAAATGCTAGATTTGGGTGTATCAAATCTTTCAGAAACGCAAATCGAATATGAAACCATTATGCGAAACTTGAAAGATAATGCCGCACACATTTCTTTGGAACAGGCCAGCGAGATTATTAAGAACGCGCAAGCGACCAGAGACGAGACAATTTCAGCTGCTGAAACGCAGTACTCTACGGTCCTTCTAGAAGCCCAAAAAATGCTTGATACCGGGGTTATTAACAGCGAGCAGTATCAGGCTATTGTGGATGCTGCAAAAAACGCAAAGGATTCTACGATTGCAGATGCTACAGAACAATATGAGTCCATCTATGATACGGCCTCTACAAAGTTAGGAGATTTGTCACGATACATTGATGAAAACACAGGGGAAATCAAGTCCATTTGGCAAGTGTTCTGGGACGACGTTGGACTGAAATGGAATAATTTCTGGGGCAGCATTGAAAACGGATGGCAAGATTTCAAGAAGTCTTTCAAGTCTGGTTGGAATGAATTTTGGACAACTGGCCTTGGTGGGGCAGTAGTTGGCGGAATTAACGGGATTATTTCTACGGTTGAGACGGGGTTAAATTGGATAATTGAAAAAATAAACTCCTTATCTTTCACAACGCCGGATTGGTTGCCGTTTGGTCTTGGTGGAAAGCGATTTGGCTTAGATATTCCAAAAATCACACTTGGAAGAGTTTCAATGCCAACATTCGCATTTGGGGGATTTCCTGAACATGGCGAAATGTTTATTGCCAGAGAACAAGGCCCGGAGCTGGTTGGCCGCATCGGGAACCGGACAGCGGTAGCAAACAACGACCAGATTGTGGAGGGCGTTGCCGCTGGTGTGACATCCGCCAACAATGGAGTCATCAATGCTATCTATGCTATGGCTCAGCAAATCATAGCTGCAATCGAAGAGAATGGCGGAGATGTCTATGTAGATGCTGATGGAACTGTCACGCAAAACAGGAGGAACCGGATGTACGGAAAGACCCTACAGCGGATATAAGGAGGCGATCAGATGGTACTAAAAATAGATGGGACCGATATCGTTCCTTATATCGCTTATGGGGGAGTAAAGTGGCAGAGATCAGACGTGGATGGAGAAGGGGCAGGGCGCATGCTGGACGGTACGCTGGAGCGTAACCGTATGGCGACAAAAATCCGTTTGGATGTGACCTGCCGCCCCCTCAAATCAGCTGAAGCAAGCATTGTGCTTTCGGCTATTATGCCAGAATGGGTATCTGTTACATATTTCGACCCTCAAAAGGGAAGCACGGTTACGAAGACCATGTACGCAAACAATAACCCGGCCTCGTACCTCATCAAGCACCCAGACGGAACGGAATGGTGGAGTGGGATAACATTTCCGCTGATTGAGAAATAAGCCATGGAATATAAAGTTGTCATTGACACAACTGAATACACAGATGCCGACATTCAATCCGGGAATATTGAACGACCTTTGTTTGATGAACTTGGGATTGGAAACGCCTGCATGGCAATGCTGAAAATCGTCTTCAAGCGGAAATCGGTCATTCCCAGAATGGCGAAGATCGTGCCGAAGGCGTTGGTGAACGGCCAGTGGGAACAGCTCGGCGTGTTCTATCTGGATGAGCGGTCTATAAAGCCGACGGGGATTATGACGGTAGTGGCCTATGACTCCATGTTAAAGGCTGACAAGGTATGGGTTCCGGATCAATCGTTGGAGTTCCCCATGCCAATGGATAATGCGGTGGACATCATTGCCGAACTGATGGGCATTACCGTTGACCCTCGGACGAATGTAAGCCACGCCTATACCATTGACTATCCAGCCAATGATTACACCCTGCGGGATGTGTTGAAATTCATTGCTGTGGCGAACGGCGGGAACTGGACAATCACCAGAAATGACCAGCTTTTGTTAGTCCCTTTGGTTGGCAGTATGCCGCCTGAGACACATTACCTGATTGAAGAAAACGGATTCGCTATCACCTTTGGTGGAGACAGGATTTTGGTATGAACGGAAAAGTTTTTGTAGGGCAGAAAGCTCTATCACTAACTGAATACGAAAAGAAGGCCCCCATCAGCGGCGTTATCCTTTGGGTGGATGATGAAAACTGCTATGAAGCTGGAGACGAGACGGGGACTGTCATAGAGCAGGATTGCCCGTATGCCTCACAGCAGATGGCCGATAATCTTCTGGCTACCTTGCAGGGATATTCCTATCAGGGACTAGAAGCAAATGGGGCCAAAATGTCACCGATTGCAGAGCTCGGAGATGGAATGACGGTGGCCGGGTTGTACACCCAGCTTGCCTATCAAAATATCCGATTCTCTACTGGAGAAGTCATGGATATGGCGGCTCCTGGAAGCGATGAAACCCTTCATGAGTACAAAACTGAGGGAGAGACAACAAAGAATTTTAACCACCAGATAGCCCAGACCAGATCTCTGATCTCAAAAACCTCAGAAGAGATATTGCTGAAGGTGGAGAATGAGCTGGAAGGGTTATCGGCATCCATTGATGTAAAGTTGGATAGCATCACATCTCAGGTATCCGGTTTGGATGGCCGAGTTACTACTGTTGAACAGACAGCAAATGGGCTGACAACCACCATCAAAGGGTTAGATGGAGAAGTAACTACGATTTCCCAGACGCTGGACGGATTGACGGTGACCGACTCTGGAGGGACAACAAAAATCAAGGGATCAGTAATCGAGACTGGTAGTCTGGTGCTCACAGGAATCATCTCGTGGGGAGACCTTGACAGCGGAGTTCAGGGAGACATCAATGAAGCGGTCAACACAGCAAACGATGCCTATGATCTGGCCTATGACAATCAACTACCAAGTTACATCAAGAGCACATATATCAGTTCCACGGAGGTCAGAAGCCCGACCATTTCAGGTGGGACCATTATAGGGTCAGAGATCTACGCCACCGAGGACGGAGACACTTACGCAATGATGGACGGAGACTCCTTTATGCTAATGCGGACAGGCAGTTCTCAGCCCAGAGCCGTCCTTGAGGCAACAGACCGAAATGTAACGCTGGCACTCGGAACGGGCAGTGGCACCAGCCGTGAATCTGGACGCTTTTTTGTTGCGAAGAGTTATAGCGCTGGAACCGGAAATACAGGGGGCATATATCTTATAAATGACCGGGAAGAAGAAATCGGGATCGTCTTTTTTGAGGATGGAACTATTGGTTTCTCTGCGGACAATGTTACAGGTGTCCCGGTCAGATTCGGATAAGGAGAACAAGCATGGCCTTTTCTGCATCCTTTAGCTCTATTACTGAGACCTCCGCCCGATTTAGAGCATCGTTTACAGGAGGAGATTCAGGTTTTTCTTATTACAGATATGTCAGGCTTGACATTGATAGAGATACCTATGAGATCCGGAGTGATTCAGTCGGAGGCGCTTCATCTTCCTTTTCTGAAACAATTAGGGGACTGGACCCTGGAACTACTTATGACTGGGAAGCACAGCTTGGATATGAGGATGCGTCAGGGTCCATTACATGGCTGAGCATTTATGACAGCGGTTCTTTTACTACAGATTCAACGGCACCAGCTATTGATCTATGGTCCTGGAGTTCGTCTAATGGCGAGGCTAGTTCAAGCCAGACAAGAGCGGCCAGAAATGCCATGGATAATGAAGAGCCAGCAGAGAATTTTCCACATGAGGTCTGGAACGATATTGTAAATAAAGTGCAAGAGGCGCTTGATGCCTCTGGACTTAGCTGGGAGCGAAGCAGCTCTCAAGGCGCTACATTATCACGCTCCGGCTGCTTGATGTCTTCTGGGGACACATTGTTGACTGCTGCCATGTACAACTCCGTCAAATATCAAATTGGTCAAGGGAACGGATCGGACGGTATCTATGTAGATTCGGAAGATGAATTTACATGGTCTCATATTGAAAGCCTGACGGATTATCTCAACCTTTGGATCGAAAGTATATAGGAGGACCTATGAAGGAAGTTAGTGAAAAACTAAACAAAGTGTTTAAGTGGCTATCCGCCATTCCAGTCAGTGGAGAATCAGTGGACCTCATGTTTGCGGCCAAGCAAGAGCTGAGGGCAGCATATAAAATCCTGAACGAGATGTCCAAGGAGGATACCGATGGCTGATAAGAACATAGGGTCCCTCCCTGCGGCATCCACAGTAGACGATGATTCGCTGCTTGTTGCAGAACAGCAAGGGCAGGCGGTAAAGGTCACTGGGGCGCAGTTCAAAGGATTTGCCCAGCAGGCAGTCCGGCAGTATGTTGAGCAGGCCCAGGAAGCGGCAAGCGATGCGCTGGAAGCCTCTGAACAGGCACTTGAGGCCGTGGCTGGTATTGGTACTGCGGTGGAGGATACCAAGGCAAACAAGGAAGCCGCAGAGGCCGCTCAAGCAGCCGCAGAGCAGGCGAAGGCCGGGGCCGAAGCTGCCGCCCAGGGTGCAGCGGAAGAGGTCAAAGAAGAGCTCCAGGGGCTTGTAGATCAGGCGGAGACCGCAAAGACCGGAGCAGAGACAGCGAAGAGCGGAGCGGAAGCGGCAAGGACTGCAATCGAAAATATGCTGGTAGAGGCCATCACACTGGAGACTGGACAGCCGGCCACGGTCAGCAAGTCTCTGGTAGATGAGGTCGTAAAGCTGACCTTTGGACTACCGGCTGGTCCTGTTGGCCCACAAGGTGAGACCGGAGACCCTGGCTCCAGCATTGACCGCATCGAGCGCACGAGCGGCACTGGGGCGGCAGGGACTACAGACACTTACACCATCTATCTGACTGACGGGAAAAGCAGTACATTCCAGGTCTACAACGGCGCTGATGGTATTGGATCTGGCGACATGCTGAAAAGCGTCTATGACCCGCAGGGAAAGAACACAGATGTTTTTAAGTATGTAGACGATAAGATTGCAGATATTGATATCCCCACGCCTGAGAACATCGTTACTGTTCCCGGCGGTGGTCAGCTGGAAATGTCGGAAAGCCTGGGAAGCGGCCCGTACACCATCACTTTCTCGGAAGATGAGGGTGAGGGAGGCAGCTTTTCCGCATCTGATGTGGATTACAGCAACACCACCAGCGGTTTGGAGGCAACTGATGTTCAGGGGGCTATTGATGAGCTGGCGGGGCGTCCTTCAAGCGGTCTAACTCAGGAGCAGGCAGACCAGAGATATTTGAAGCTATCTGGTGGGACAATGGAAGATAGCGCCGAAATCATAGGGAAAAATTTGGTTATTAGCTCAAATACAATTAAAAATGACGATTTTGGCGCATTTTCCGTCAGCGGTACTAGCGCAATGATGCAAAGCAAAGAGCAAAATTTTATTTCATTTGTGGGAACATCGACCGCAGAGGCGCATATGTTTGCACAATATGACTTAAATTCAAGCGCCTATTCTTCTGTCGTGGCTAATGGAGAAAAAGTCAGGCTTGAAAGCGTTCAAGACAATACCCACAAAGCATATATGGAGTTAAAGCATGACGGTCAGATAGGTTTTGCGTTTTACAGCGGGGAGATAGTTCACATGTTCTCAGTAGATGCAAGCGGAGTAAATGTGTTCGATCCTCCGACAGAAGGCACCAATGTGGTCAATAAGGATTATCTGGAACAAGCGATTTCAGATGCCGGGGGCACAGAAGTTGAAACGACATTAACTGTACTCACGGCGTCTGGGTGGGATTCCAATTCCAAGACACAAAGAGCCGAAGTGACGGGAATATTGGCGGATGAAACTAAGCAGCTTATACAGCCAGTGCCAGCCATCTCATCTCAGCAGGAATACATGGCAGCAGGAATTATGGCAACAGAGCAAAGCGATGGGGCGTTGATTTTTACTGCAAAGACTGTTCCGAATACAGACCTACGAGTATATATAAACATACAATCCGTAAAGTATTCCGTAAACCTGATTTCATTTTCCATCGATGATGCACCATTTCAAGCGGAGAGTGGTATGACATGGTACCAATGGGTTGGAAGCCAGTACAATACTGCTGGATTTACATGCAGCAGTACCAGCAGCTTTGTTTATGATTCTCAGGGAACAAAAACAGTTGTGAAGGGAAGTAGCAAAGTAACTGGATCAGGGTTGATTGAATCTGAACAGGCATACACCACACAAAGAGACAGTGGTGGGATAGATTGAGTAATTAGGTGATGCAATATGATTTTCAATCAAAATGTGACAGGAGGCGGCACCGATACCAGCGATGCCACTGCGACGGCTGGGGACATCCTCTCTGGCAAGACAGCTTATGTGGCCGCAGGAAAGGTAACGGGGACCATTGCCAGCAAGAGCTCCAGCAACCTAACTGCAAGCGGGGCCACTGTGACAGTCCCCGCCGGCTACTACCCCAGTCAAGCCAGCAAGTCGGTGGCAACTGCCACCCAGGCCACGCCCAGCATAACGGTGTCCAGCGCCGGACTCATTACTGCAAAATCGACTCAGAGCGCCGGGTATGTGAGTTCCGGGACTAAGTCTGCGACCAAACAGCTGACTACCCAGGGGGCGCAGACCATCACGCCGGGGACCTCTAATAAGACCATTGCCAGCGGGCGGTATCTGACCGGCACCCAGACCATCAAGGGAGACGCCAATCTCGTGGCCGCCAACATCAAGAAGGGCGTGAGCATCTTCGGCGTTGCGGGGACCAACGAGGGAGAAGATATCGTTCAGAAGGTCATTAGCGAAGGAACTGAATTAGGTACCGCCGAAAAACGGGTAAGCATCAATGTCTCGATTGGTGACATTATTCATGTTGTCGTCAAATGGAAACCTTTATTTTCGGATGTCCCCGAGTATTCATATTTGAAATACCTCAATGACGATCCAAGTGTTACTAATGCAGTTAAGAGCTATGCTCTTGGGTATAGTGGCGATACCGATTATGAAATTGACGTTGGTACGTTTATGTTTGTTACAGTTGAGAGAACTGCTAATGCTGCCATTTTACGAATTAGCGGAGTTGCTTTGGAGGATGGAGTTCTTGCCAGATATAGTTTTTCCGAATTAAAAGCCACTGTTTACTATCTCATTGAGTAAGAGAGGGTGGACACCATGATATACGTCAACGGAAAACCAGTAGCCGGATTTGGCTCCGGGAAGTCCCGGCAGTTTTCGGTCTCACTCCCTGCCAGTGGGTGGATCGAGAATGAGCAGATTGTGAGCAACGACCTGTTCAAATCCAGTGGCTACGCATATCTGGCAAACCCTGATTCGGATTCCTATCTAGCGTGGGTCTCTTCGCAAGTTCGGCCGGAGGATGAGGTAGCGGTGGATGGGAAGGCGGTGTTTATCTGTGCGGAGGCCCCTGCGTCAGATATCACAGTCAACATCATCCGTATGGAGGTAAAAGATGGGCAGTAAATTTTTGACGATGGTTGGCGGCGGAGCAGGAGGCGGAATCAAGCTGGAGAGCATTGCCATCACGACACCGCCTGACAATATCACATATCTCCCCGGAGAGGTCTTTGACCCTGCGGGGATGGTGGTCACGGCGTCGTACTCCAACGGGGCCACCCTGACGGCCACCGGCTGGACCTACTCTCCCAGCGGAGCACTGCCCGAGGGGACGAGTGAGGTGGAGATCATCTACACCGAGGCCGGGGTGACAAAGACCGCCGTGCAGGCCATCACTGTGGAGCGTGGGACCATCTCTGTGCCCACGGTATCCGGGAGCCTTACATACAATGGACAGGCCCAGAGCCCCATCCTGACGGGCTACGATGCAGACAAGATGGTCCTATCCGGCGACACGTCCGGCACGAACGCTGGGAGCTATACAGCGGTGGTCACGCCCACGGCGCAGTACAAGTGGTCGGACGGAAGCACGGAGGCAAAGAACATCCCCTGGTCCATTGCCAAGGCCACCCCCAGCATTACGTTTGACCCGGCATCTGTGAGCCTGGATACCTCCACCACATCTCAGGCGGTGTCTGTCACCTACACGGGGGATGGAACGCTGTCCGCACAGTCTGATAACTCCGGCGTTGCTACGGCGTCCCTGGAGGGGACCATCCTGACAGTAACAGGTGTGGAGACCGGAAACACGGCCATCCAGGTATCGGCCAGCGAGGGGACAAACTACACGGCGGTCAGCGCCTCTCTGAGCGTAGCGGTGCAGTTTGCGATTATCATTCCGGTGGTTCCGAGCCAAAAGGGTACACTTACTTATAATGGCGAAGCACAAATGGCAGAGTGGAACGACCTTAACACAGAAGAACTTACTTTGGTTGGGGCATCATACCGAACAAACGCCGGAACTTATACTATGGGATTTCAACCGCAGCCCGGCTACCAGTGGTGGGATGGGACTACGGAGACGAAAAACGCGACGTGGACGATTGGGAAGAAAAATCAAGCTGTCCATTTTTCTCCATCATCTAATATTGTATTGGATGCCCAGAATAAAACTGCAACAATTAAATATTCTGGGGACTTCCATGGTCCGGTTTCTGTTTCTTATTCTAATACAGCAAAAGAATATTTTGATGCATCTGTTGATACCGAACAACAGATATTTATTATTACAGCTAAAAAAGAGACAGGAGATCAAACTTTTTTCTTAACTTTCGTCTTTGAAGGAGATAAAAACTATTCTGAAGCTAGATACTCAATAAAAGTTACTGTCGAATCCCTCACCTCCGTCTTCGGCGTCTCCTGGGACAGCTCCAACCCATCCACCGCCCTGACCCGTCTGACCAAAGCCAACGATCCCAACAAGCTGGTCACTGTGGACATCACAACCGAGCCCGTACCCGCAGTTGGGGCAGGCTCAGGCTCCTCACCATTCGACAGCTATATGCCGTGGATGGGGATGGAGGAGTACTGTGCATCCCTTGTTGGTTCTTCTCCACCAAAAGAAGTTTCTGCTTTATACAAAAAAGGTGAAGATGGATTTGAACGGACTAATCCCATTAAGCCTGTATTTGTTAAAATACCGGAATTCTACTACAAAATCGAAAAGATTGGAAATACATTCCGATATTACGTTTCAGACGGGCCGAAAAGTGTATTTTCGCTTCACCCTGGGAGCGGTTGCTATTTGGCAAGATACGAAGGTGTCAAAGGAAACAGCAGTGGCACTTCAACGCTGAGGAGTAATTCGGGCCTTACACCTTCGACTTCAGATACAAGAGACGGATTTCGTGTTACGTCAAAAGCGACTGCCACCGGCTTCCAGCTCCGTGACATCGCCGCATTGTGTGCCTATAATTTGTTGCTTCTGGTCGAATACGCCGATTGGGATAGTCAAAAGAAGATAGGTCAGGGGATCGTCAACGACACAGCCGTCCATAAAACCGGCGAGACTGATGCCATGGTCTATCATACCGGCAGAGCACACTCAGGTGATAACGCTGCGGTGCAGTATCGGGGAATTGAGAACCCGTGGGGGAATGTCCGGGAGTTTGTTGATGGAATCAACTTCCAAAACCGGACCGCTTACATGTGCACAGAACCCGATAGTTATGCTGATGACACCACCGAAAATTACATATCCTCTGGCATTACTCTTCCGAACTCCGGGTTTATTAAAGGATTTGGGTTTAGCTCCGGTTTCCCGTGGGCGTTTATTCCAAATGATAATGGAGGGAGCGAAACGACGTATATCCCGGATTACATGTACTCGAGCTCCGGGCAGAATGTGCTTAATGTCGGGGGTTACTGGACGGGTGCCTCGGGTGCCGGCCTGTTTAGCTTCAATGCGAACTTCGACTCATCGGTTATCAACAATGTCACAGGCGCGCGTCTCCAATTCCGGGAGGTGAAAGCATGAGAGTAAGAGGCGATAACAACCCTGGCACGTTCTCTATCGAGGCTATGCCCAATAAGCCCGGCTGGTGTCTGGTGCGGTTCTACGAGAATGCCCAGGAATATACCGAAGAGCTGGACGAGACCACCATCACGGGCTGGGAATACGACGAATATCACCTGGAACAGCCCGCCATCTCCCAGGAGGATATCGAGGGCAACCTTGAGGTCTATCTGAGGGCGGCGAAGGAAAACGAGGTCACCCCAGAGAGCCGCCTGGAGGATGTGGAGAAAAACAAGGCAGACAAGCAGGAGGTCGCCGCAGTATGGGACAGCATGGCGGCGGCGTACCAGGAGGGGGTGCAGGAGGCATGATGACGAATCAGGAACTCATTCTGGGCGTAATGCGCGCCCAGGGCAAGGCCGACGCACTGGATCTCCGCGCCCGAGCGCCGGAGCTGGACGGAACGGCCATTATCGCAGAGGAGGCCAAGGTGCCGCAGTTCGACGGCACGAAGGATTACTCCAGCTGGGCCATCGGCTCCCCCGTGTGGGAGGAGGTCAACGGAGAGCGGCAGGTATTCACCCTGCTCCAGCCCCACAACGCCAGCCACTACCCCGGGAGCACCCCGTCCAATACGCCGGCGCTGTGGTCGATCCGACACACCAAAGACCCCTCCAAGGCAAAGGAGTGGGTTGCCCCCTACGGCACCAGCGGCATGTACATGTCTGGGGAGTGCTGCATGGACGGCGGCGTGGTATATCGATGCCTGACGGACAACACCGTACATAGTCCAACAGATTACCCGCAGGCGTGGGAAAGGGTATAAAAAATCCCCCTGTAGGAGCTTAACTACAGGGGGCGCATCCGATTGTCGAAAAAGGGGGTAACCTTTTTGAATTGGGAGCCGGATGCAACGCCAGTATAGCACATCAAAAGAGGGCCCGCAAGAGGAGAGCAAAAATTTTGTCGAAATGGAGATACTTACCTGATGGACGATAAATGCTTGATTGACCCGCAAAGAGACTGCCTGGGTAAAATTGAGGCCGCAAAGCTAGAGGGGCGAATTAAGTCTTTGGAAGAATGGCAACAGGAATCAAAGAAATTCCACAATAGCTTTTATGATTGGCAGAGAAGCCAAATTGCTAGAGATGCAAGGCTGGATGAAAAGTTAAATGGGATGGATATGAATATCAAAAAAGTACTCCAAGTCCAGGAAGCGTGCACATTGAAACCTGCCAAACGCTGGGATTCCATTGTGGATAAGTCTATTTGGGCTGTTCTGGCGGCGGTCATTGCGTTCCTGCTGGCGAGGATCGGCCTATGAGCACGCAGATGATCCTAGCCGTTGTAGCGGCGTTCTCTCTGGCCTGTGTGTTCTGTCTGGGGCTGTGGTGGCTGTCCACCCACCGGTCCAAAAGGGGGCGCATGGAGACCATGAAAGCCGCCGTCTGGCTGTGCCTGTGCAATGGCTGCGCCTGGGTGTGGTGCTCCTATCTGCTGGCCTATCTGGGCCGTGAGCAAATCGCAGAACAGCTATCCGGGAAAGCCGTCACAGAGATCATTGCCGTGATCCTGGCTTACGCCATCAAATCCCTGGTGGAGAATCTGAGCAAACATAACAACTGGCCGGATAGATCCGGCAAAAAGGAGGAAACCACCCATGAATGAACTGACCAACTATCTGCCCATGCTGCTGGCCCTGGTGCTGGCGCTGACCCTGGTGACCAACATCATCGTACAGGTGCTCAAGAGCCTGCTGTACGATATGCTCCCCACCAACCTGCTGGCCTTCCTGGTGGCCGCGGTAGTGACGGTGGGGGCGGGCTTCGGCCTGTGGTCCTATTACCGCTTTGCCATCACCGGCTGGATGATCGTGGCGCTGATCGCCCTCATCTTCCTGGTAGCCTTCTCTGCGATGTTCGGTTATGACAAACTGGTGCAGCTGATGGAGCAGGCGGGGTGGATCAAGGCACAGAAGTGAGGAGGCGCACTATGGAAACCGCTGAAAAGATATTGGAGATCGCCCGGTCGCAGATCGGGACCAAAGAATCCCCGGCCAAGAGTGATAATGTGAAATACAACACTGCCTACTATGGAAGAGCAGTCTCGGGCGGTGGATATCCCTGGTGTGCCGTGTTCGTCTGGTGGGTGTTCCGGGAGGCCGGGGCCTCTGACCTGTACTATGGCGGAGATAAGACCGCCTACTGCCCCACGCTGATGTCCTTCCACAAGAAGCAGAAGGTGACTGACTACCGCCCGGGAGACATCGTGTTCTTCAACTTCTCTGGCAGAAGCTCCGCCGGTCATGTTGGCATCTGCGAGAGCTGGGACGGGACCTACATCACCACCATTGACGGCAACACCGGAAGTGCCAGCGAGGACAACGGAGGGGCAGTACTGCGCCGCCGGAGACACAAGAAATTCATTGTGGGCGCATATCGCCCCGAATATCAGGAGGATGATGATATGACTCAGGATCAGTTTAATACCTTTATGGAGAACTATTTGAAAGCGAAAGCAAAGGAACCGGCCAGCGATTGGGCAAAGCCGTTTATTGATACGGCAATCGATGTCGGAGCCATGACCGATGTGGGCGGGACGATCGAGCGGCCCAAGTCGTGGATGACCCGTGAGGAGTTAGCCGTGGTGGTTGCAGCGCTGGCAAGGAAGGGATAAAGAAAGGACGTGGAGCATGAGCGCAAGAGTAAAACTTCCAGAACCGTTGGACAGGCTCTTGCGCTCTCAGCTCGAAACAGCCATCCGGGAAGCTGCCTTCCATAGAGATGATGACTTGATCGCAAGGCGATATATTATCGAAAAATGGGCACAGATAGATATTGCCGCCGAACTGGGCTGGCGTAGATCCACTGTTGGAGATCACTTGAAATATATCTTAAAGCGAGTGATAGAGGTCTCTGAGCAGCTGTACACAAAACGTACATAAACCGCACAAAACCCCGACTGGGACCGCACCCAGCCGGGGAATTTTTTTGCGATAATTTAAGCATGGAGGACGTGGGGATCAAGGGTTGGTACACGTCGCCGCCCTCCTCACGGACTCCATTATTTTTATACAAAGGACGTGTGATATATGACCCCGGTAGAAAGGCTGGTGGCTGCCGGCATCCGACCGGACTGTGCCGCCGAGAGTGTGATGTGGTATCAGGCCCAGGGGGATGACTATGGGCTCCAAAAATACTTGGACGAGGTAGAAGCAAGAAAGGAGGCGCTGGACAATGGCCGGATTTCCTAATTATACATACCCCGCTTATGGCGGATACAACCCAGTAACTCCGTTTGCGCCCGCTCCACAGATCTACCAGCCTATGCAGCAGCCCTCTCCGCAACCCGTACAGGCCGCACAGACGGTTGGGAATACAAACACACAGCCTAACTTTTTCTGCCGTCCTGTGGCCTCCAGAGAGGAGGCGCTGGGGGTCCCAGTGGACTTTATGGGTGCTCCAATGTTCTTCCCGGACCTAGCCCATAATGTGGTCTACATGAAACGATTCAATACCAACAGCGGTGCAGCTGATGTGTTCGAGTTTAAGCTCGATGTACCCAGAGAAAAACAGGAACAAGCCCCTGCGCAGGTGGCGGCCTTTGCTCCACTGGACGAGTTTATAGACATGAAGGACACAGTGCAAAACCTAAAAGATGAGGTGGACAGGCTGAAAAAGCCCGCTGGAAAGGCAGTGAAAAAGAATGATGCCTCCGATGAATAATCCCATGATGGCTATGCTCCAAATGGCGCGGAACGGCGGAAATCCTATGCAAATGCTCCAGCAAATGGCCGGGCAAAACCCACAGGCCGCCCAGGCTATGCGGCTCATCCAGGGAAAAAACCCGCAGCAGCTCCGCCAAACTGCGGAGAACATGGCAAAGCAGAGAGGGACCTCAGTTGAGGAGATTGCAAGACAACTTGGGCTTCCGATGAAATAAAATAGCGCACTCTTTATCAGTTTTCGGGTCTTGATAAAAACCGCTCTTTGGAAACATCCGGGGAGCGTACGGCCCCGATGTAATAACTGATAAAGGAGTATATACAATGGATAACGATTTTGCGACTGGCTATGCGCTGGGCAGCGATTCCAACGGCGGAAACTGTAACAACGGCGGCTTCTGGGGCGGTGACGGCTGGTGGGCTATCATCATCTTTGCCATGATCTTCGGCTGGGGCCGCGGTGGTTTCGGCGGCTTCGGTGGTGGCGGTGCCAGCACTGATCCCGGACTCCAGGGCCTCGCCACCCGCGCAGATGTAAACGAGGCCATTGCCTTCAACGGTGTGGAGCGCGGCATCTCTGCTATCCAGCAGGGCATTTGCGATAGTACCTATGCCCTGAACAACAGCATCACCAGCGGCTTCAACAACACCAATGTGGCTCTGCTTCAGGGCTTCAACGGTGTCCAGTCTCAGATGTGCAATATGGCCGCTCAGGCTCAGGATTGCTGCTGCCAGACCCAGCGGGCCATCGATGGTGTGAATTACAACATGGCCACCAACACCTGCGCCATCCAGAACACCATCCAGGGCAGCACCCGCGATATCCTGGAGAATAACAATTCCAACACCCGCGCCATTCTGGACTTCCTGACTCAGAGCAAGATCGATTCCCTCCAGGCGGAGAATCAGTCTCTCAAGCTGGCTGCCTCTCAGGCCAACCAGAACAGCTACCTGACCGCCACCTTGGACGCTCAGACCTCTGAGCTGATCCGCCGCATCAATCCCATGCCCGTGCCCGCTTACCAGGTGCCCGCCCCCTATCCCTATTGCGGAACCTACAACAACGGCTGCGGCTGTGGCTGCTAAATTGCATCAAAATCGAGGCAATTAACTTTCCGGCTCTGCCGTGACTATTTCGGGGCGGCGGGCTGAGTGTCTGCCGCCCCTGATTTTCTGGAGGTAAACAACATGCACACTATTGATGAAGTCAAGCAAGAACTCATTGAACATCTCTATAGGCTGGATAAAACGAAAATGAGCGTTTCAGATTTGCGGACTTATGCCGATACCGTTCAGATGGCTTGCAATATCGTTAAATCAGACAAAGATGATATGTTTTTGGAAATGTTCAGAACAATCAATGCCGGTGTCGGATTCAACCAGGCCGCTGTAACAAAGGAGGATGGTTGACTATGGCCTGTAAACCTGTATGCAGACTCTGTGACCGGCTTGTGATCTCTCAGGCGGTCGCTTTTACCGGTGGAAACCTGGAGATTAATCTTCCTGCTGGGTCCTACAACAACGGAGAGAAGTATTGCGTGGTCGTGGCTCAGGCCATCCCCGACACCACCACCATCAATGCTCCGGTGTATTTTACCATCGGGACCGGGACTACTCTCTATCCCATGACAAAGCGGAATTGCGCTCAGGTCACCGCCTGTGGCATCCGTACCCGGACCAAATACTCTCTCTGTGTCGTTACTACCCCAACCGGAGGTTCGTTCCGTATGCTGGGCACTCCCTGCTGCTCCCCCAGCAACAACCTAACCAGCATTGACGGGGGCGCTGCTCCCGCCCCTACGGCGTAAGGAGGGATCAAAATGAAACGATCCACACGGATGATGCTCATGTCCAGTGGCAGCAATCGCCGCTACAACGATGGACGCAGCTATGAAAACTACGATGTTGATGATAAATTCCGTGACCGCCGTGGCCGGGAGCACTATGACAACGGTCGGTATGCGCCCCGTTCTGAGATGATGGAGCCGAATGACCGGGGATATCGTCGATACTCCGATGGCCGTTTTGCTCCCCGTAATGATGGCGGGATGTGGGTAGAGAGTAACTATTGGGATGACCGTATGACCGGCCCTCAGTCCCACTACCCATACTATATGCCTCCGGCCTATACTGATAGACGGGAGATGACTAGGCCCATGAATAAGATCGGATTCGCCATTTCTGGTGAGGGTGAAATGAAGACCCCAAGGGAGTTTGAGCACGACTACCGCATGAACGAAATGGAATACCGGAGAGGTGGAGAGCGAATGAGTGGCTATGGAGCCGCTTCCGGGCACATGCCCTTCGACCGCCGCATGGCGGAGGAATGGACCGCCAATATGGAAAATGAGGACGGCACAAAGGGGCCTCACTGGTCGTTTGAGCAGGCCAAGCAGGTCATGGCCCAGCGCGGGATCGAGTGCGACCCTGCGGAGTTCTGGGCGGCCCTCAACATGATCTACAGCGATTACGTCAAGGTCGCCAAAAAGTTCAACGTGGGGAGCAATATCGACTTCTACGTGGACATGGCGAAAGCGTTCCTGGACGACAAGGACGCCGGACCGGACAAGCTCGCTAAGTATTATCAGTATGTCGTGAGATGACAGATCCGCCCTCAGAAATGGGGGCGGATTCATTATGCAATAGATTAGCAATAGACAAATTTTTTGGAACACTTCTAAAATTTTTACAAAGCAAAAAAGTGATGGAAACCAGCCATTTAAGCTAATATCCATCACTTTTTGGTGGAGATAAGCGGGATCGAACCGCTGACCTCTTGAATGCCATTCAAAGAAAAATCCAGTAATATCAATACTTTCCGGGATTTTTTCTGCAATAGATTAGTAATAGGCTAAATTGCATCAGTCACCTTTCTGAGGTCTTCAAAGGAGACATCTTGATAATGTCGGAGCATTTCGGGGGAGGTGTGGCCCATCAATTCCAGCTTGTCCTTATCGGAGCCAGCCACCCGCTTCATCATCGTTGCAAAGGTGTGGCGGCAGCTGTGTGGAGTGTATTTCCTCCTCTTGACACCATCGACCTCTAGTATTGGATTGTCGATCCCGCAATTATCCAGAACAGAATAAAAGAGAGACCGATATGAGGCTATACTCATTTGGCTACCATCGGAAGAGCAGAAGACCGGACCAGAGAGCTTGTCTTTTGTAAGTCGGTCCACAATAGGCTGGATCTTCGGAGATACTGTGACGATACGGTCCTTTCCGGCGTCTGTTTTTGCACCGCCAATAAATGCACGTTCTTTTCGATTGTAGTTGATGGCGTCCAATGCAAGGAACTCAGATGGACGGAATCCTAGATAACACTGGCACAGAACATAGTCCGCACCTACGACTGATGAGATATGAGCCTCTATTGACCTGACAGCAGCCTCAGGAAGCGCATCTTTTCCAGAGCCAGCCTCTCCCCCAACGATCAGATACTGGCCCATATTGATCTTTGCCATATTGCGCGGGATCGCATACTTATAGATAAGCCCGGCCAGAGCTTTCATATTTTCCTGAGTCCGCTTTCCCTTCCCACAGGAGTCTAAACACTCCTGAAGATCATCCACTGTAATGTCTGCCAGCTTCTGATGCCAAATGGGCCTGAAATACTTTTTAGCAGCCCGGTAGCAGTCCATTGTTGACCTTCCGGCTCGGTGGGTCGGCTCCCAGGCATCATAGAGTTCGATGAACGTGGTGGGACGTGTTTTGTCTTCTCGCCCAACCAATGGAAGATACTCCACAGCCTCTTTTTTCGTCCTAAATCCAGATTTTGAGCGGGTGATCCTCCGCATAGTTCCATCTGCTGCGGGCTCATAGCCGATGGTCCTTACGGCGATCCATTTTTTGTTGGGAAGCTGATATACGGAGCCCTGACCATTTCCGCGGCCTTTTGGATTCTGCCTTATATTTTGTGCAACTCCGCAGAGCATACAGAATCGGCTTCCATCTGGTATTTCTCCCCTGCATTTTCTGCATTTCATTGACAGTTTCCCTCCTATCATGTAAAATAGAAGGGCAGATTGCCTACCATAGCTTCTGCCCCCCTTCCCTGCCCGGTGTTGGTAGCGCCGGGTGGGGATTTTTATTCATCCACGGGTAATTTTCCTGATTTACCCATCAATTTCTTTTCATCAGCTTTGACTCTGCGCTCGACTTTCTTTATGTCTTCATCTGGGGGAAGCTCCTCTGGAGTAATTCCACGCTCCTGAAGCATAGAGCGAACACTCTGATTATTTTGAACGTGCTCTTGAGTTATTGGCTCTTCTCCCTGTAAATCATTTTCCTCGATATTTAGATTGGTCATTTCTGTGGCAAGACCTTTAGCGGCAATCGTTACTGGAGGCAAACGGTCTGCCAGCGGTCCGTACTTGATACCATACTTTCTCTTCATATCATCAGTTGTATATCCACCAAATAATGCTTGATCTCCTTTTGAACGAATACGCCCAAAGCCTCGCTCGTCTACTCCACGTTCGTATATATTTTGGGATAGACGCTTCTCAGCTGTCTTTAACTGTTCTCTAAGTTGTAAACGATTGATGTCAGAAAGTCGCTGTTCAATAACCTCTTGCTTCCGTGTTTGGACCGCGAAATAAGTCTGGGCAAAGGCTATTTCTTGTTTTTGAGGGTCTCCATTTTGTGCAATTAAATAACAAGCATACCTTGTTAGCATAATATCTGAGATTACTTTTACCCCACCATTGGGCATTGGAGATGTTTTCGTGATGTCACGAAAACATTCAGAGACCAGGGTTCCAGCTGTTAGGCATGAAATTTTCGCCTTTTCTATGGCGTTGACAAAATTTTCCCACCTTACATACCCAAGCGCTGATTGTAGTTCTCTTGCATACCAGAACTCTACTCCATCATCAGTAAAATGAGAAATTTCATCGAAACTTAGTTTTAATTTGATGATTTGATTTTTGTCCATCTTATCTGTCCTTTCATCTATATACCCCCCTGCCAAAATAGAAGATTGATTTTATTCTATTTGTTTTATTTTCTTACACAATTTTAAATAATGCCATAGTAAGTTGATTAAAAAGTTTGATTTGTCGCGGCCGAAAAAGATTTTGTTAAAGGATATTTTTTCTTTCCCCGCTCAGTGTTTCAGCACTGGGCGGGGATCTTATTTACCCCTCCCTCTCCTCGCCTCTCTCCTGTCCAGCTCTTCGTTGATCTGCTCAGTCTGCTGGATGATATGCCTCAGACCCTCCTCTGACATTCCCTTCCGGTGCGCCTGGGCGCACACCAGAAACGCACGAGCTTCAGCACAGAACGAGTCATCGTCCAGGGACTTGATTCTCTCTACGGTCCATGAGGTGATATTTTCGGGGGTGAGATGGTTCATATTGATAAGACTCAAAGCTAAGACTCCCAATGATAACCGCAAGATTGACACACGCACATACTTTTATGTGTAGTTGTTGTTTTATATCTCTTTGGACGAAATAGTTTTACAATGATGGCTGGGACGGTAAAAATAAGCCACTTAATTGGAAGCCAGTACCACCCAACAAAAACCCACCAAAGAATACTTCTGTGTTTCGTTTTCAGGTTCGTCTCGGAAACCATCTGGACGTTAACATTTTCACTCCCGCATTTCGGACATACCATTTTTCATTCTCCTCTCTATCTTTTCCGCCCTCTGGCGGCGGGGTCTCTAGAAATATAGTTCGGTCGCCAAATTCCCATAGGTGTACCAGCAGACGGCCTTCTTCACGAAGTCCTCGGTCACACCGAAATACTCTGCTAAGTCCCAAAACTCCGTGTGTCCCTCCGCAACGGCTTCATCGAGGTCAACAACTGGTATCATTTCCTCGATTGCCCACTTGTCTGCCCTGTGCTCGTGCTTCTGCCGGACATCATGGGCCGCCCACCGGTTATAAAACGCCCCGGTTTTACAATGCCCAAGCTCATGGGCCAAATGGACACGTTTGCTGGCCTCATCTTCCAACACGCCGTAGTCCATTCCGATATAACACCGCCTGTCCGTCTGTACACACATGGAGCCATTCTCCGGGATGCTGAGATACATAATGGGAATGTCTGAATCCTGCGCCTCTTGAAACAGTTTGGCAGTCTCCATTATTTCTTCTCCTTTTCCGCCTCCTCCCGGAGTTTGACCATCTGGGCGAAGCGTTTTACTTCATCATACATGGCGTCGGTGATTTCACCGTCGCCCCCAAACAGGGCAAATTTAATATCATCGTCGCTGACAGCGCGCTCACCCTCCTGGGTGGGCGCTTTTTTTGTGTCAGTTCCTAAAAGGTACCCAACAGAAACAGCAAAATAGGCGGCCATCTTATCAGCGTTTTTGGCTGAAAGGCCATTTTGCCTACCCATTTTCAAATCAGTCAAAATACTTGGTTGTATCCCAATATCCTTACACATCCTGTATCCTGACACATTCTTTTCTTTGCACAGAGATATAATCCGATTATATAAATCCGACATATAAGGCCCTCCACATTTGTGCATAGTGACAAATATAGAGTTCCGTACCAAACCATCTTGACTATTACCGAAATCCGTGGTAATATTTGAGCATGGACATACGGAAATCTATAAATATCCTCTTCTTGACACCTAGAGTATATTACACTTTTCCGTAAATGTCAACAACACGATATGGGGAGGAACTGCATTTTGTCAACAAGACTTAGTGATGTGGGGAGGTTGGCCAATGAATATTAGTTACCGGTACATTGACCCAGATATGATTTTCACAAACAACCGCGAGGAAGTAATCAGCCGTATTCAAACGGGCGAATGGGACTGTGGGCTTTGTCCTCAAATGTTCGGTTATGAGTCTGGGTGCTACGGGCTTTTCGTTCCTGATAAGCCCAAAAAGAGAACAAGAGAGGAAGCCGAAGCGTGGCTTTCAGGTATTGAGCAGTCTGGCGGGAAAGCGTTCAATAACGAACCTTTCAAGCCTGATGGCTTTTCGGATAAACTGCCGGAGTCTCTTTATCCCAGTCAAATCTGAGGATATAGCCGTTCCCATGCTCTGAAATCCCGGTATAAACCCATCCAAGTCCAATAAAACTTTGAATGATTCTGGAGATCGATGCCTCGTCTCGATTTTTTGTAACTACTCGCTCAGTTTTCATTATCTGAACTCCTTTAAGTATGATACTTTCTCCGTTTACCAGCATTTAATTGTGTCAAAACAAGATTACTACATTCTGTAAGCAATGTAAAGGAGGGGAAACATAAAATTGGCAAAACTTAGTGAATTTGGAAAGGACATCAGCAAGCGGTTGATTGACCTGAGCAAACCACAGACCTGGTTGATTGAGGAAGTCCGAAACAAGACCGGCCTGTACTTTGACGATTCTTATATGTACAAGATTAAAACAGGTCAGCTCTCCACGCCTAAGATTGTCCAGGCCATCAGAGATATTTTGGAGATTCAGGATTGCAATCAGGATACCAGCTCAGAAGCACAATAAACCGGACTATTCCATAAAAATGGAAAAATAATCCGCCCCTGACGGCACGATAAATAAGGGAGGGGGGTGAGAAAGACGGAGAAGGCAAAAGAAATCCTCGGAAAGCAGATGGAACTACTGTCCGAGGATTTAGGCAGAGAACTGAATTTGTCAGGTGATTCAACTGATATCGGCGTAAATTCAAAAATATATGCTGGGTCATTTTTCATAAGAGAGCCATTGAGCCATATTATTTTCGAATCTCTATAACAGACAGATCTTTGTTTACGGAATCAACCAAGTTAGCAACATCACAACATAACTAAAACATAGCCGCATCTTCGGCAGAAAGGAGACGTTATGACGCTGGCAGAAATCAAAGCCATGAACAAAGATGTCCTTCTTCCATCAGAAGCCGCGGGCCCACTTGGTTGTGATCCACACTATATCCGAGTGGCGGCGAAGAAGAGGCCGGAGCTACTTGGGTTCCCTGTAACACTGATTGGGAACCGGGTAAAGATCCCTCGCCTTGCTTTCATCCAGTACATGGAGGGGACCTTGGAAAATGAGGATGCCCCCGCCCGTGGTGGCACACGGGAGAGGGCAAGAACCGATGACCAGTGAAATCATCCTGTCCCTTGTATTGTAACACGGGGGCGGGAGGAATACAAGGAGGAAATGTGAGACAGCTAAATGTTGATCCCGAATTTCGGGATAAGATACCACCCTTGTCAGCAGACGAGTTTTCCAAACTGGAAGAAAATATCGTCACTGATGGGGAGGTCCGAGAGCCGCTTGTGGTGTGGCACAACACCATCATTGATGGGCATCACCGTTACAAAATCGTCCAGAAACACCCGGAAATCCCATTCAAGGTTAAGCAGATGGACTTCCCTGATAAGTGGGCGGCTATTGTTTGGATGTGCCGGAACCAGTTGGGACGGCGGAATATTACCAGAGAACAGCGCGATTACCTTCTATCTCAAGAGTACGAGGCGCAGTGCAAGACGGTTGGTGGAGACGGCTCAAACCAGTACGAGAAGAAAGAGCAATTAGATGAAAACCATCAAATTGCAAAAGGAGACACAAGAGCTGCAATAGCGAAGTCTCATAACATTTCTCAATATGAAGTTCAAAAGGCTGTTGAGTTTGGCCGTGGCCTGGACGCTGCCGAAAAGGTTTCTCCCGGCATCAAAGAGGCCGTCCTTTCCGGCTCTGTAAAAGCCCCAAAGTCTGTTATCTCTGAAATCCGCAATGCCCCAGAGGAAAAGAAACGCGAGGCCGTGGAGGCTATCAAGAAGGGGGACACGGACACCGCGAAGGCGATTCTCCGCCCTATCCCAAAGGTTGAGCCGGAGGAACCGCCAGCCCCGTTCACAGTTTCGGAGTTTCAGGAGCTTATCCATACAGCTATCAAGGCCCTGGATGCTTCTTTGAAACAGCATATGGTTCTTGTCCATCGGGAAATGCTTGATATTCCGTCTGGGCGTGACGCTGCTATGAAGGAACTGGACAGGGGCATTGAGGTCATCGAAAAATATAAAAACATGATAAGGATGGTGAGCGAGAATGGCACAGAAAATTGAAGTCCAGCTTTTAGACCTTAACACAAAGGACATTCTGATTGATGACCTCGGTCAAAGAGATGTAAACCGGAGACGGGCACAGTTCAACAAGATCATGCGTACATTCGATCCGAATCTCATCCAGCCTATCAGCGTAGCCCTGATTGATGGAAAGTATTACTGCTTCGACGGTCAAATGACCATGAAAGTATTAAAGGCCAGAAACGCTGGTCGTGACCTCTGCGTAAAGTGTCGGGTCTATAACGGAATGACAAAGATGGACGCAGCTAATATGTTCATCAATCAAAGAGGTACAACAAGCCGTGTTACATTAACCGATAAAATTCGTGTTTTAGGGAATTACGGAGATCAGAAGTCCATGGATTTTCAACGAATTACGGAAAAGAACGGCCTTGAAATATCGTGGACAGGGAATAAGGCAAAAAACGCGGTTATAGCGGTCAGTACACTTTGGAACGAGTTCCTTTCTTTTAACGACAATGATCTTTATGGGTGTTACATTCGAGTAATCAAACAGTCTTGGAATGGAGAACCAGCGGGCGCACAGGCACAAATTCTTCGCGGACTTGGACTGTTCATGAGGACATACAAAGGGCAGTTTAAAGAGGATATCCTAATTGAGAAACTGTCAAAGAAAAATCCGAATGATATCGTAAGAGATGCACAAGTGGATAGGACATCTGGAGCTAGAAAATACGCTGTCCAGATTTTGCTAGCTTACAACTTCGCTCAGAGAGAGGCCAACCGGTTGCCAAATCTCCTGTAAATAAAAGCGCCCCGGCCAGCGCACCACCGCCGACCGAGGCTAGCAAACCTAACTGATAGCGCCAATTAGGCTTGATAGATATATGATACTAGAACATTCGTTCTCTGTCAAGCCGGAAAGGAAAAAATATGGCAGAGAAAGAGACAAAAATTGGACGCCTCAGCTCCATTAAGGAGCTCGGAGAGCTTGGCGGTGATGTCAAAAACCAAATGGATTGGCTGAACACTCAGGTGTATGGCATGACGTTTGATGAGCTGATCCGGTATATGGGGAGGCGTGACGATGACGCCAAATGAGACCATCCGCCGCATCACCCAGCAAGCTATGGAGCGGCACCGGCTCTCACAAAGGGGTCTTGCCCATGAGATCGGATGCGGCGAAGGCTCTATTGCAAAGATTCTGGACGAGCAGGAGGTTCGTCTCACTCAGGAGCAGTGGTTTTATTTGATGACGTTGGGAGGGAAGCAGCTTGCGTGACTGGATGCTCGTGGGCGCATACGCCTGCATTATTGTAGCAATGGCGCTGATAATTTGGGACATATGGGATAGGAGAAGGAAGAAATGAGAACACGAGAAGAGCGCCGCCAGAGGGCCCGAGAGATCCGGTGGATGATCGGAGTAGGAGCAATGCTCTGCCTGACCTTCTGGGGCGGTATGGCATTTGCCTTTTGGGTCATGGGGTGATGAAATGGAGAACATCGAACATCCAGACATCACCGCTGCCATGCGGACGGGGTATCCAGAATATGTGAACCCAGAGAATCAAGACAACCCAGAGAATCGGGAGCAGTTTATCAATGAAAGGCCCGATCTCCTTATCAGATGGCTTCGCCTTGGATACCCGGATATCTTAGAGGAATACATTGAAATGAACGGACCGGACTACCGGGAATGGCTGAATTAGGAGGAAGATATGGAGAGCTTTATTTTACGAGTTTTGGCTCTGCAATCAGAGCTGAAAGCGCCTAAAGGACAGACAAATAAATTTGGTGGCTATAAATACCGCTCTTGTGAGGATATTCTGGAAGCAGTAAAACCACTGTTGAAGAAATATGGGCTTGTCCTCACGGTCGGAGACGATTTGATGAATATAGGCGACCGGTATTATATCTGCGCTACCGCAACACTTAGGGATACAGACAGCGAAGCAGCCATTAAAAACAGCGCATACGCCCGTGAAGCGTTTGAGAAGAAGGGAATGGATGAGGCTCAGATTACCGGAACCGCATCCAGCTATGCTAGAAAATACGCTCTGAATGGTCTGTTCTGTATTGACGATACAAAGGATGCGGACACGGACGAATATACTGAGCGGACCAGAAGAGGGAATGAATCACACCATGGGACGCTTTGCTCTGACTGTGGACAAACCATATTTGGGACTTTGAAACGAGATGGAAGCGACTGGCCTGCACAAGAGATCGTGACATACTCCACCGGAAGATTTGGGCGTCCCTTATGTCCGGCGTGCCAAAAGAAAGCTTTTTCGGCTGAAAAGGCGGCAAGTAAATGAATCTTACATTTCAAGATGCCAAGATACAGATGGACGGCGGAGTATGGCTCTGTATAAAAGTCAATGAGCCGGCTTTAGCCAGAACCTTCATCCTGGACAAGCAAAATCGTCTCTATGACTGCGAGATCAAGGAGCACCGGGAAAAGCGGAGCCTGGATGCCAATGCCTACTGCTGGGTCCTTTTGGACAAGCTGGCGGACGCTATCCGCTCCACGAAGGAGGAGATCTATCTCCAGAAGGTGCGGGAAGTTGGTCCATATAAGGACTTTTCATTGACCGAGGATGAAGCAAAGACTTTCCGAGTGGCATGGGAGAAGCTTGGCACTGGATGGCCCACAGAACAGGTAGACTATGGCCGAGACGGAGACCGGGTGGTGGTGAGGGCCTACTATGGTTCCTCTACCTATAACACAAAGCAGATGTCCAGACTCATTGACAGCATCGTGCAGGATTGCAAAGACCTTGGCATTGAGACGTTGCCGCCTGAAAAGCTTGCGGCTATGAAGGAGGAATGGGGACATGCATCGTCAGACTAGGGCAACATCCATTCCGGTGAAGGTAAAGGCTGCTGTGGCCAAAAGAGACTGTACCAACGGACCGGCAACCTGTATCCTCTGCGGTGCTCCTGGCGGTCCCCACTGTCATGTGGTGCGCAGATCTCAGGGCGGAATGGGGGTCGAGGAGAACATCGTCACCCTCTGTGATAAATGTCACTATGCTTTTGATGAAGGACTGTTTATGGACCGGCTTCGCCCGTTGGGATTTAACAGCCGGGAGGACATCC
>PPYE01643488.1_pt1 | contig 54941 bp, 50 predicted proteins | sample 1559881 | NCBI WGS metagenome assembly PPYE01 (sample SAMN08240022, study PRJNA423297) | Human gut metagenome, whole genome shotgun sequencing project.
TGCAGTGGTTCGAAGCCGCAGACCTGATCGTCAAAGGCATGGAAGGCGCTATCGCCGCCAAGACCGTGACCTATGACTTTGAACGTCTGATGGAAGGCGCTAAACTGCTGAAATGTTCAGAGTTTGGCGACGCGATTATCGCGAACATGTAATCTGGCCCCCAGATTATGTCAGAACGGGAACCTGGTGGTTCCCGTTTTTATTATTAGTTTTCGAACGGTTATCAAAATTTTATCAAAACAAGTTATCAAAACCCCTCCCGAAAAACCTCATAAGGCCACCGTTGTCCACCCCTTCCCACGATCATCATGGTACCTATCCGTTTGTTGTTGAGTTTTATGTCCAAGTAAATCTTTCGTGTTTATACCTTGGGCTTTATATAACCGCTCGGAAAGCGATCTTTGTTCATGGAAAGTTGCCGGTGTACCTTGTCCCCAGTCAATATCTGCACTGTCTCTTGCCTTGCTGAAATTCATGGTCAGTGTTCTGGGTTTCACCTGTGCTCCTCGCTCAGCCTGTGAGGTGGTTCTAAAGAAATGAACCAAATAAGGGCTTACTGCATAATCCCGGCAACGACTGATTACATCTCGGAGGCTCCAGTTGATTGCGTTGCAACGCAGAGCTAATGGTATAGCGATTTTGCTTCCGGTTTTCTCTTGCTCAACGTGTAGATGATCGTCCCAGATGTCCGAGAATTTCATACGGGATATATCACCTAGTCGCTGTCCTGTTACTATGGCTAAAAGCATGGCGTTCCCCATGTATTTGTGATTTTCATCGGCTATATCAAAAATCTTTTGCCATTCCTCCAGAGTGAGGCGCTGGCGAGTGATCTTTCTACGAGGTTGTTTAGTTGCTAGTGCAGGGTTATAACCAGGAGGTACTTCTCCCGCATGCTGAGCTTCTTTAAAAACATCTATTAGGACAGAGCGAATGACCTGAGCCATTCTGGGTTGTCCCTCCGCTAAATATTCATCAAGAATTTGCGCAACATCTCGAACATTGACAGCGGATATTAATTTCATTCCTACACGTTCCTTAAGCAGAGATACTGGTTTTGCTTTTTGTTTGATAGTGTTTTCTTTAATATCTCCGGACTTTAATCTTTCCTGCTGAATCTTCCAGTAACGTTCAAGCCAGGTGTTAGTTGATATTGATTTTCCTGAGTTGGTGGATATTCTGTCAGTGATTGCCATTATCTGGCGGGTTTGTTGTTCCGCCAGTCTTTTATTTGCTTCAATAGCTATTGCCGTGGCCTCTGCTTCATCTGTACCTAGACTATGAAACTTACCAGTTATCGGGTGCTTATAACGCCAGTATACTTTATTAACCTTTCTACTGTAGAGCGGGTATAAATTTGGAATAGATATATTATTTTTACGTGGTCTGGCAGCCATCGTTCAAAATCCTCTGCAAAAGAACAGGGTCGCTTTTCTTTACTACAGGAGTGGTCAATGTACCGACCAACTCAGCATCCTCCCTGACGCGCCAGAATCGACCTTCTTTTTTGGCTGGGGGAGAAAACATATTCTGTTTAGCATAATTCCTGAGAGTGGAAACACTTGGAGGATTGCTTCTGTATTTCTCGTTTGCCCACTCTTCAAGGGTTAACATCTGGAGCATATGTTTTACCTCATTATGGCCCATTGCTGGGCCAGTATCTGAAAATAAAAAATCAGTTTTGCATCAATTTTTGCAGCACCTGATTGCCGGAAATTATTCGCTGCCAGATTGCTGATACATAGCGGGCCTGATGAATAGCATCAGCGAGGGCATTGTGACGATCACCTTCAAACGGGATCGTTGTTTTGGGGTCGAAGCCAATGGCCTGGCCGAGCTCTACCATTGTTCGTACGTCCCGATCGTTCCAGTATTCCCACGGATAATCTTCAGCAATGCAATCGTAAGAAGAACGCAGAATGGAGTTATCGAATGACGCACCGTTACCCCATACCTGTGCCTTTTTGCTCCCGCCAGCAACATTATCAGAGACAAATTCTCTGAACTGGAGTAATACATCCAGCAACGGGATAGCATCATCATTTACGATCGCAGAGCGTGCTTCGGAGGACTGCTTAAGCCACCAGATAACAGTAGATGGATCGATTACGGCGCCCCAGTTCACAGAGGATTCAAGGCATACGACTTTATAGAAACTTTCTCCAATAGAGCCGGTTGCCGGGTCAAAAACAACCGCACCAATAGCGACGATAGGGGCGTTATGTTTTTTACCCATGGTTTCCAGATCAACCATAACGTGAACATAATCAATTGGCTGATCTTCCTCCTTATTATGATGACCGGATTCAATATCTACAGCATCCGTTTGATGAACAACTTCATCTGTTTTTTCTTTTTGGTTAACCTTGCCCGTAACGTCAACAAGACCGTCAATGGAAAATACTCCGTCCCCAATTTTTGAAACTTCAGGCTGCCTGGTCTTGGTAAGGTCTTCGGTTACCCACTTCGGATCCGTAGGGTCGCTAATCCCTTCAACATATTCGCCGCGCTCGGAGGCCAGAACCTGATTAGCGTCCGGACGTTGCTTTTGAGCCTCTTTTACCAGTTCGGTACCAACTGCTTTAAAGTCGGAGGAGAGTGTTTCCAGCTTTGCGCTGCTATCCTCTCCGGCGATTGCATGGTTTATTGCATCCAGAGTGACTGCAGCAGATGGAATATGCCCCGCCTTGGCAAGCGTTTCAGCGCTTGGGGTATCATGCTTATGTTCAGTCAGATTCGCGTTGATGTAGCCACGCAACCGATCTGGAAAAGGAGTTATTCCACTGGATGCTTCCCTGATCAGTGCAAAAATCGCTGCACGGGAATAATCAAGGATGCCTGGTGTGCTCCGTAATGCTGCAGACCATTCTTTAAATGGACTTTCTTTCTTCTGTACTATTTCCTTCGCGCGGCGGTGGACTGATGCCGGAAAATTATAGATATCAAAATCCATAGGCATCGTCGCAAGGGCGATCTCTATGTCCAGAGTATCCAGCGAATGCTGATAATCCGGATTGCGGTCAGTTTTGTTACCGCCACCAGCATTGGCGCCGGTATCTGTTTTGTTTATTGAGGTGATATAGTTTCCAGCAGCCCATTCCTTTGTAAGGATCCCGCGGTCAATGTGCGACGTTTCAAGCCACAATTTGGCGAACTGAATTTGCTTGCCGAGCTCATGGCGTTTCCCCACAGGAAATACGCTCTTAAATGCACTGGTAAATTTCCACAGGCCAGGCATATCATATTTTTTAAGCTCCGGAATATTTTCTGCCGTCAGCAGTAGATTCTGCACACCGTGATTATCCGTATCCATTTCCATCGCTGAAAGGCGGTTACGATGAGGAATGCTAATGTGATACACGTGACGCTCGTCGGCCATATACTGGGCAAGCAGCTGCGTGCGGAATGACATTTCCGCCAGGTTGAAGAGTGCTTCTTCATTGTTCGAATAGTCCTCTTCATCGCTATTTGCAGGAGAGATATCGTATTCTGGTTTACTGGAGGGCTGTGGTTCAGCAGCCGCTGGCGCAACGATTTTTTGCCATGTCAGCCCGTCTTCACCACCAAGCTCGTAGCGATCGCACCAGGTGTTATCCAGTACACCTTCTTCCGGTAAGTCATCAACGATGAGCCAGTTGGTGCGGATCGGCAGCTGATGGCTGGCGCCGCGGCCAACGTTAATTTCAGCGTCTTCCAGGATGTCCAGGATTTTGCGCTCGGCGCGAGAATCGGATTTAGCAGAGAACCAGCAGAAGAGACTTTTCGCTTCGTTTGCTTTTGCCTTCGCTTTAATGAGATACGGGTAGTTGTTCATTGCGTTTGGGCTCCTTTGGATTGTAAGATACCCGGCAGCTGATGGCAGCCGCCCTGGTGGTGGTCATTGGTCAAAACTCGATTCCGGAAAGCTTTGGTCGGCTGACCGGGTACTTAACCCGCCTTGCGCGGGTTTTGTGCTTTATGGGGCTGGCGAATCGCCCCGCAGCAGCTGTGATACGCGAACGTCGTCAAGCGCTCGCAGGATAGGCTCAAAAGTTTTATGGGCTGGCAGTTTAGATACCGCAGTGATCACTTCTGTAACGGTGATGTCATCGCCGCGGGGGCTATAACCACCACCTGGGCCGCGCTGTGAAATTACCAGGTTACCCGCCCGCAGCTTTTTGAAGATCTGCTCAAGGTATGAAGTAGACAGCTTTGACTCTTTACTGATGGCCGTCAGTGAAACGGGCGAGCCGTCATAGAGCTTATTCAAAGTGGCGGCGGCCTGGACAGATGCCAGAACGCGTTTCATTCCAAATTCCATAATCACTTCTCCGGCCGTAACGGCCATTGGTCAAAACTCGATTCAAAAACTCACTGCAGGCTGTTGGTCGTCAGCCATGTTTTGTGCATTTCGGTAGGGGAGGCACTGGCCCTGTACTTTTTGTTCATCGGCGTTGCTGTTGCAACTGGCCTCTGATGGATAAACACCGATCAGAACATCAGAGCATTCACCAGTGAGAGCACAAACGCTGATGACAAGGGCAAACAGGGTATTCATGCCTCAGCCTCAGGGTTTCCTTTCTGCGCCAGCAAGTAACACAGCTGGCGTAGTCTCACCTCGAACCAGTTCAGGCGGGTCGCCTGGTTACCGGTAGGTGCTCGGGCAAAATCCTTCATAGTTATCTCCAGTTAACTCAGTATTAGGATGTGGTTTTGCAATGCGGCGCCGGGTGCCTCCCGGTGACGGCAGCCAGTTAACAACTACCGCCGACAACTTTTTCCCCACAACGTGTGAATAACCGCCATGTTTACTTTTTTAACTGTGTCGCGTGCGCATAGCCGCATTCACCGCATTGCAAACCCTACTAGTCGTCATGCCTGTCTTTTCACCACTTCAGGCTCGGTGGTATTCTTGGCGCTCTCACACAGCCAAATAAAAGAGAGCAAAATGTCTCGTAGCCCTATACCTGTCTTCTGGTACGAAAATCCCGCTCACTACGAATAATTCCAAAAAATCCTTTCAGATGCTTACGTCCTTCCCTTTGACTACCACGACTGGCGTATCCGCACCGATAGCATGGTGGAGCGCTACGAAAACAGCGGTATCCAGGCTGTGAAGGTGGTAGCCAGCACTTACGATTTCATCACCTGGTGCCAGGCCCATGGACGTGATATCAGTACCAAAAGCTGCAATGATTACGCGGTCTCCGAATCGGGCCTCCAAATCCTGCGCGACAGAGAGTTTGATTGGGGAGACGAGTAAAAAGTAAATTTTCCCTATCTTGGATATATCTATTCTCATAGTGATGCCCTATCTCATGCCTGTAACGCCGGCCGGCGGAACGTTATAACCTGCTGCGATTAATGTTGCTGTCATCTCATCCGGTGTTTCGTATGCCGCCGGCAGCTACTTCGTGGGCTTCCTGCCTCGATGACCCATACTGCTTTGTGTGTTTTGAAGTTTCACATGTCGTGAAATTGTTGTCAATACAAAACGTGAAATCAAAATTACTCATTTTGTGTAATTTATTGGTAAGGGTACAAAAAAACCGGCTCAAGGCCGGTTATGCAATGCTTATTTTTTGATTGAGTTAGGTGGGGTTGTATCTTCCGCGTAGGTATTTTTCTACATACTCATCAATTTCTTTAAGTCTAAGCTCAAAGGTATCGATCATGCGTTCCTGTTCAGCTTCAGGCAATTGATTGAATAGGGAAAGAACCCTTTTTTGTTTGTCTGTTAACCAGTTCGATGGATCACTTTGTTCGCCAAATAAAATCATAACGGGCGTGGTGCCTAATGCTTTCGCTAAGGACAATGCATCATCTACACCAACGTTTCGATTGCCATATTCATAATTGGCGACACGCGACGCCCCAGACCAGCCACATAATTTCGCAAGCTGCCCTTGGCTCATTCCTTTCTCAGTTCTTAGCGCCTTGATGCGCTCACCGATTTCTTCAGCAAGTGTCTTCATACCCTCACTTTATCACGAAGAGTGAACATTGGTGATTCACGTTTTGTATTGACAGTTATTTCACGATATGTGAACATCGTTTTACACAACAGGAGAACTGTATGAACTACATTTCGCATTTACGGAAAAAAGCCAACATTTCGCAGCAAGCCTTGGCTAAGGCGGCTGGTTGGAACCAACCTCGGTTAGCCAACTATGAAAAATCCTTACGCGTTCCAAGCCTAGCTGATTCTCGTCATATCGTGGCCGCACTTAATACGTTAGGGGTTAGTTGTTCGCTTGATGATGTATTCCCTCCAGAACCCTCAAATCCTAGGGAGAAATAAAAATGCAAACCATCTCTTTTGAAAATTATACCCAAGACATGGCGGTGCAACTGAAAACCAAAAATCACTATTCGCTGACGCGCCGCGATTGCCAGAAGTGTAGGGCTATTTTTGCCGCTGTTCAGGAATGGGAATCTTCATTACCTGGTCGCGCGCAGGAGCTCGTCGCACAGCTGGTGGCCGAACAGTGGGAGAAACAAAACGGTCGCGGCATCAGCGTTAATAAACAAAATCTGTACCGCTACCTGAAAAACGAATCTGGATCAGAGAAGTACACCAGTTACGTCATGCAGCTTTCAGGAGCGATCGCTGATGCAATGCCTATTGAGATTGCGCGCAAACACGGATTGAAACGTGGATTGACTGAAAGCGAGCTGGTGGCTCAAGCAATCAAAGAGTGTAGCGAAGCGCACCAGGCAAAATTGCTTGGCGCTCCGTTGCAAAAGTTAGAGCGTGAAATTCGGGAGGCAGCAATTGCACTTTTTAACATGCTTCCTGCAGATGCGGCGGGACCACTACTGGCGAGCATAAGCGCCGTAGCGCCACAGTTTTTTTAATCGAGTTTTGACAATGAGTACCGTACAGAAAAATAGGGGGGCTTCATGAGCATTGACGCAATGCGATGGGCCAAAAAAGTCAAGACAGGGAAGTCCTCTGCAAAAGCTGTTCTGACCTGGATGGCCGACATGTGCGGAGCTGATCTCTGTGCTTTTCCATCCATTCCTGCGCTGGCAGAAGCAACTGAGCTGGATAAGAAAACGGTCCAGTCGAGCCTGCAGTATCTGGTTTCGATCGGGCTGATTGAAGATACAGGTGAACGGCGTGGAAAGACTAAACAAATCCCGGTTTACAGGCTTCTTGGTGTGGAAGAAAGCGTTGCCGAAATTGAACACACCCAAAAACGGGAACATTACCAAAAACGGGATCGTTTAAACACACCCGAAAACGGGGTTGTTACAGCAGAAAAGGCACCCGAAAACGGGGCTGTTTCCTGTACGCAAAACAACCAAACGATCCCGTTTTTTCCGTCAAACGATCCCAAAAACGGGATCCGGAATCTACCAGAGGAACCAAAAGATATAACCCCCACACATAGGGCTCTGGTCGAACCAGTTGTGCCTGACTATCCGAATCAACCGGGAATAGTTCCTGGTGAAACACAAGCTTTCGGAAAATTTGCGATGTATTTCGGATGGAAGCCTTCCGAGGATTTTCCCCGACTGGCAACGATTTGGGGAATGCCATTAAGACCGGGGGTAAATCTTGCTGCCGAGTTGAGCAGTTTCATCGCGTACTGGCAGGCTGAAGGTAGGGCGTTTCACCAGGTCCAATGGGAGCAAAAACTAGCAAGACATCTTAACCGTGCGGAAGTCCGCCAGAAAAAACCAGTGAATGGGGGTAACGATCATGTGGGAGTACGAGCAGAGCCAGCAGCATCCAGAGCTGTTCAACAGATTCGAGCCGCCCGTGAGCAACGGTTGCGAGTTGCAGGATCAGAAGGCCGTAGAAACGGCGTGGCGCCTATGGGAAGTGATGGGCGAAATCTTTTCGAACCGATGGATCCTGAAGAACGGAGAGGAACCATCAGAACTCTGGATCGCTCAGATTGGGTCGATGAGTGAAGTCCAGATTACGCTGGTTTGCCGGCAGTGCATGGAGCACTGTGCAGCGGGAAACACATGGCCACCGGATCTTGCTGAGTTTGTTGCTCTGGTATCAGCCAGCGGCGCTAACCCGTTCAATCTGACATCCGAAGCTGTAATGGCGGAATACAAGCACTGGAGGAATGAGTCTTACCGATACTCGGGCAGCGACAAATACCCATGGAAACAGGATGTTCTGTATCACATTTGCATTGAGATGCGCAGAACTGGAGTTGAGAGGAACCTGACTGAGGGAGAGCTGAAAAAACTGGCAGAAAACTTACTCACGAAATGGACCAAACACCTGGCTAACGGGTTTTCGATTCCCCCGATTCGTCGGCAGTTGGCAGCACCGAGGCATCCAGCAGGGCCGACGCCAGCGCAGGTTCTGATGGAAGAGTACAAACGCCGCAAGGCGGCAGGTTTAACCAAGTAAACGAGTTTTGACCATGACCAAACAATCAAAAGCCAAAGTAACCAAAGCACAGATGGTGCTTGCTATCGTTAGCAGGACGCCAGAATGCGTCCTGCAGGATGTCTGTGATGCGCTGGACTTGCAAGCCAGTACAGCAGGTAACTTGCTGCGGCAGCTACATGCCGCGGGAAAACTCCATCGTACCCATAACGGCTGCCAGTACGTCTATCGAGTGGGTGAAGGCGTTGAGGTTCCCGATGTTGCCCTGCCGCAGGCTGCAACACAATTATCTGAAGAAGATGTGAAAAAAGTCCAGGACGCACTGTCACTGGCGAAGATGCTGGAAGACAAAAAGCTGTGGCGCCGGGCTGCGACTGTTTACACATCGACGCTTGGGATGGCTATAACAGCAAACGAACTCTGGTTGCTTGTCAAAATGCGTAACCGCTGCCTGCGCAATGCGGCGAGATGCTGATTATGCCTTAAATAGAACCAACAGCAGTTGGTACGGGATGTCAAAGCTAAGTTTAATTATCCCGGGGGTGAGGCAAAGCTGAAATGTCCGCTGAGTGCCAAAAGCAGACTGACTAACTCAATAGTGGGTCAGTCAAAATGAGGGACACGTCGACTCCTGTTACTGTTATCAATTATATTGTAGAATCAGAAAGCAGGCGTCAAAGACCTTAAATATTATTCGTTACCTTAGGGATGTAAGTGATATGCTCGACAATATGAATGAATATGAGGAATTCTTGTTCCATAGGATTGATGATTCGGATTTATTGACAGGATTTGTTATTGGCCATTTAGTGATTGAACATCTTCTTGAAGAGATAATTCTAGGCTATGACATCAAGCTCAGAAAACATTTTCTTACATTGAGTCATAGTAAAAAAATAAACTTCATAAATTCTTTGGAACTAATACCTGATAACGTAGCAAGTTGTTTGCAAAGTATTAACAAAATAAGAAATAAATTTGCTCATCAATTAGGTTACAAGCCGAATAAAGGTGATTTATTGAACCTAATTGAGCAATGTATAGATAGTTTTAACGATATGACCGACGGACTTGAACAACTTCATGGTGCTCTAAAACAATGTGATGATCTACTTGAAACACAAGAAAAATACGGAGTTGGGCTAGCTGATCTCTTTATACAAGTGGTCTACGATCTAGAGGGGTACGCCAAAAAATATTGAGTCATTATTCTTGGGGTAGCCCTCCAATTCGGTGACGCATATTTTTGTTAGTTATTGGTATTAACAGGTAACTGCCGCTTCTCGCTCATAGCGAAACTTCAACCTAGTAAACTCGTCAGCTCCGTGCCAGGATCGGAAGTTGCAAAGTTTCGGCATTTTATGCCAGTGAGTTCCTAATTTCTAATCAACCTCTTCATTATAGGAGTTAGTAAATTGAAAATCGATTGGCATAGCTCATTACTGACCAGTAACAATAGCATGGATAAAAACTACAAAAATACACAAAACGTTCGTCTTTTCATGATTAAGGAATGTGGTGAAGATTTTCGATTCGATCGTGAATTTATGATGTGGATACGTAATGATGATCCGAAAACTTTGGGTGATGTTATCAATGAGTGGAAACGCAGACATTCGTTTTAATAAGCCAAGCCCGCTTTTCGCTCTTAGCAGACGTCATGTTCCTTGAGCCTGACCACTTAGTGCCAGGAGCAGACAAGCTGTTTATTTTTTGACATGAAACTGCGCGCTCTTTGGACGTTCGGGTTATTTTGTCCAGTGCCAGCAGATCCTCTTAGCCGAGTACGCGGCCAGCTGCATAATTGCAGGCACAATCCGGCATCGATGTGTAGTTGCGGTCGCAAAGCTGCTGGAAAACCCTTTTGTGCAGTTCATAAGCCAGTCTCGATACGTGGCAACGGTATCATTGATATAATTTATTTTAATTTTCCCTTACCTCGAAGAAGTGATAGGTATTGATCAGTGGCAAGTAATGGTAGATTATTCTCTTGACTAGAGTCGATGTCTCTAATTAAAATTGTACGGTTTTTTATGCTGAACTTGTATTTAGTCTCCAGCATTGCCCAAAACATTCTTTTATTTAATCTTGATAGTTTTATAAAATTTACAAGACCATCAAGACTCATAACTAAAACTCTCGCCCCTTTTGACTCTTTAAGGTTGCTAATTTCGTCATAAATCTTTTCAGCATCTTCTTTCTCTAAAACAAGATCTGAGATTATCACTAAATGATAAATGCCCCTTCTTCGCTTTATTAAATATTCCATCCCGCCATGATTAATAACTACATCATTATTTAGAATTGGGATAACTCCTTTAACCTGATCGATACCTTGCAATGCTTTTTTCTTATACATGCTACAAAGCTTCTCATGAGATTTTAATCCCATTTCAATCAATGATGATGCTTTAGACTGTATAGATAATACGTAGTCATTTTCTACAACAAGAATATCAACTAGTTCTCTTTTTTTATTACCCTCAATAACATCGGGAGAAAAAAACACTTCTTCATGTGAAAAAATCTGCCGCAAAGCATGATTTATAAGAGCTTCCTGCTCATATCCCTCAGAGCCGTTTTTGCTGGTGCTAAATTCATATGTTAATTCGGTATCGTTTGGTTCATGAACACTTGCAAGGTAAGATTTTTTATCAATTACACTTAGTGGAAGACTGATTATTTTCTCGTTACCAGTCAAAGCATTGTTGCAAAATTCATCCATTGCTTCATTGCCTTCCCTAAATCCTGAATTGAGAGAATAGGAATTAGCATGAAGTTTTTTTAAATTTTTATCCGGTAAATTTTCCGAGACTTTTATTTTCAGATCCATAACACGCATTGTATGCGAGTCAAAAAATGTTAATTGAATACCATCATAATCACCTGATAATAACAAATCCAGCCCTTTGATTTCATCTTCCTCTCTTGGTGGATAGGCCAGTAAAAATGGATTATCGACATTATCTTCAATCAACATCCCGATCACTAGTATATTTTTTTTAGTAGATAAACCTACCAAAAGATGGATAGGTGCCCCTGACCAGACGGATTTAATTATAGGAATGCTTGATTTAAGTATTATGTGGATATTACGATTTTCACTATCTAGCCAAACTCCATGTAACTCATTGTTTAAATAGGCTAAAAGTTTAGTATTCATTTCAACTTTCATTTCCTTATAGTGATAAGGATGGTGTTTCACACAAACCGACCAGCAGTTCCAACTATGGTACCTCAGTAACTTAGATTGCTTAACTGCAAATCGTGCGGTTTCTAAACATCATATGTCCGCTCCTCGCTCGAAGCAGACCTACATCTCATTGAGATTTTCCGCTATGTGCCAAGAGCGGAATCTGGCGCGCCAGAGGTAGCAACGTTTCTTATCAAAGGTGTTGATCACCACAATAATGACTGTATCCCTGTGATAGCGGATTTCGTCCTTTGTGGAGAAAAGATCAATCTAAACATGAGCATGGGTTAGCGAAAAGTGGCATTAAACGCTTGAACATTTCACTTAACAAGTATACTGTTTATTTATACAGTATTTGAGTGAGGAGCTAGTTATGAAAGTGGAAATCACAATTGATCGCCAAAAAAAATTGCCGGATGGCGCTGTGCCTGCTCTGGAGAAGGAGCTACTGCGGCGATTGGATCAAAACTTTAATAACTGCAGTCTTGTGATTCGTCGGGCCAGCTCTGATGGGTTGACCGTGCTTGGTGGAATGGACGGAGATAAAAAACGTATCGAAGAAATCCTTCAGGATACCTGGGAAAGCGCTGATGACTGGTTCTGTTAAGTTAAGGCCCAGTGGCTTACCTGGTTTATTTTGAGGATCTTGCTGTGGGTAAAAAACAAGAAATGCCGAACACCGGCTATGCAATTATCAGATGCGATGATGGGGTGATCGTTGCTCGTCTGACATCCTTTCCTGTGTGTGAGCGCGCTTTAATGTACCGGCGCGGCGACACTGTTTCGTTTATGCCTTTGCAGCCGGATGAGATCGTGGGGACTCTCTCTCTTTTTTCACAGATGATTGAAAAGGCTAAGTCTGGAGTTGGTTACCAGGTTCCCCCTGGTTCTGTTACAATCCCGTCATAGGCTTGAACAACCTATACCTGCTGCGTCGCGGAGAGAAACCATGACGCAAACCCCCGAAGTATCAAAATCCCATCAGACTGGTGCTCCTTCATCGAGCGCCGGTTTGCTTTCGTCTTCAAAACTAACTTTTCGCCAGCAGGAAGTTTTCGATCTGCTGGTGGCCTACATCAATCAGCATGGCTACCCACCTACGCTATCTGAGCTGGCCGATATGCTCGGCGTTAGCTCGTCTAATGCTGTCCTGTTGCATCTGCGTGCGTTAGAGAGAAAAAATTTTATAAAACTCTCCCGCCGTGTCTCCAGAGGAATTTCCATCGTCGGGCGAAAGGAGCCTGTGCTCGCCGTGCAGCTGCTGCAGGAAATGATCGCTGAAGAACCCGGAGCGCGGGAAAGAGCGATTGAGTTTTTGCGACTGTTCGGTGATCAGCCATGAAGAAAAGTTGGTTTTTACACGAGCAGCTTTCAGAGGCTGAGGCTACAGAGCTGGTGGAGCGATACCGTAAAAATAACTGTGTGGTTGAGAAAAGCTTGTCCAGAGACTTTGCATCGTGGGAGATCCGCGTGCTGTTGCCGGAATCGAAGAAGCCGCCACGGATTGATAGGACCTACATACAGAAGATGTGGAGGGACTGATGCGAGCTTTGCTTAACGTGGATATTGCACGCCATCTTGGAATTGTGCTGCTTAAGCCGGGTAGTGAATTAATGCCGTTATTCGGTGCCGGCCGGGTTCTTGTGGAAATACCGCCGGCAAGCATGAAAAAGATACCCAGTGGACGTATTCCTGATGCCCGGCAGCCGTTGCGGGATGATATGGGGATCAGACCTTTTTTCATGAAGAAGGCAGTTATCACTGCAGCTGGTGGGGTTAGTGCCCTCGAGTCATGGTTGCGTAGGCAGGTTAAAAACTGTCAGTGGACACATTCCGATTACCATCACCATGAGCTCGTCCCGTTTCGCCATTCGACGGGTGTAATAATCGCATGCTGGCACTGTGATAATGAGCTGAAAAACCAAACGGGACAAACCCTCGATCAACTGGTAGGTGTTAACAACGCTGACTGGGTAATCGACACTGCCCGCATCGCGCTTGGTCTGGACGCTCAGCGCTCATTGTCACTGGCGGAGTTATGCTGGTGGGCGGTAGGCGCCGGGATTGGCGATGAAATTACAGAAGAAATGGCGCGCCGATCCCTGCGTATTAAAGACGATGGCATTAAATCGGTTTACAGGGAGAGTGAGATTGTTCCGTCGGTACCGGCCACCAGTATTCTTTCTCCCCGTCTCGAAAAAACAATCAAGCCAACGGCAATAACAACGCCGGGCAAACCTCTGGTTCCTGTGAACGTCGATCCTGTTGCACCGGCGACACTATTCGCCAGACCTAAGCGGATTCGATGGTTATCAGCTGACTTTATCTCATGGGTTAAAAAACAGCCGTGTATGTGCTGTGGACAGCCTGCAGATGATGCACATCATCTTATTGGTTGGGGGCAGGGCGGCGTAGGCACCAAAGCCCACGATATTTTTACGATCCCATTATGCCGCAAGCACCACCGCGCTTTGCACCATGACCCTGTCGCTTTTGAGAGCGAATACGGCACCCAGCCGGTATTGATTATTAAATTGCTGGATCGGGCTTACTCGCTCGGCGTTCTATCCTGAGGAGTTTTAAAAATGAGAGATATGTACGAAATAATGGACCGTTGGGGAGCTTGGGCGGGATCTGACAATAGTGGTGTTGACTGGCAACCCATTGCTGCTGGGTTTAAAGGTTTGCTCCCTCATGGAAAGAAAACACGTCAGCAATGCGATGATGATGAAGGTATCATGATCGACGGATGTGTAGCGCGATTGCGGAAATATAAGTCGGAAGAGTATGAGTTGATAATTGCTCATTTTGTAATAGGCATCTCATTAAGAACTATCGCGAAGAAATGGAAATGTTCTGATGGTACCATAAGAAAAGAGTTACATGACGCACTAGGTTTTATTTCGGGTGTGTTAGCAGTTTTGAATGAAGCCCGTTAGGGCTTCATTGAAAGTGAGTAAATGATGGCTTTTCCAAGTGCTTCAGCCATTTTGGGAGGCACGGCGTTTCCGATCTGTTTGGCTTTAGAAACCATTGACCCTGTAAAAATATAATCGAATGGGAATGTTTGTAATAACGCAGCTTCGCGAAGAGATATTGCTCGGTCTTGTTCAGGATGGCCGAAACGCCCGTTAGAATAGCTTATGCAACGGGTGGTTAAACCACTAGCTGGTTTATCCCAAGACAAACGCCCGTAAACATCAGTATGACCAGAATATTTTTTATGGCAATCTAAAATCAAATCCTCTGGCCAAGATTCACGTCCTTTGCCTTCAGGAGTTGCTTGTATCCGTTTTATATTAAGAGAAGATAGCTTGGCTGCAGTATGATCAACAACCTGTTTATGACTCTCACCGGCGGCAATGGGTGGTAGAGATCCTATCCAATCTCGTACAGTTGCGTATGGCGTTTTTATGCCATCATGGGTTTTAGCGGGTAGGGATATATCAGTAAGTTTCGATGCCAGTAAAACAAAACGTTCACGTGTCTGTGGTACACCAAACCATAGCGCCGGAATTACACCATAATCGAAACTATAATCCAGGGACTTGAGACATTCTAAAAACTTCTGAAAGTTGCCATTATTTATGTCAACATTCTGAATGCCAGGAACATTTTCGATAAGCACAAAATCAGGCGCAAAGTATGAAACAAATCGAATGAATTCACTCAGAAGGTCTTTACGTGGGTCATCTTCATTTCGCGACTTATTTTGCTTAGAGAATGGTTGGCATGGCGCACATCCACAAAAAAGCGTATGGGCATTGCTCATTCGCGACTTAGAAACCAAATGTTCAATAGACTCGACATCGATTTGCTTAATGTCCCCATGAATAAAATGCGCTAGTGGGTTGTTTTTTTTGAAGGTATTGGCCGAGTCGAGATCAATATCAAGCCCAAAGACGATTTCCATGCCAACTGTTTTCAGGCCAGCACTAGTACCACCGCAACCGGAGAAAAAATCATAAACGTGTATCTTTTTAGTCATATAAAACCTCACTCATGGCCTTATAGTATCACTATCTAAGAAGATTTGCAGCATCTCTCTAGTTTTTGTAAAAGCATCATGATTGTTAGGTATTTTATTTAACATTCTTATTTGAGTTTCGAAAATATTATCACCAGTAATGTTTTCCTCGCCCGTGTCGAGTTTGCAAATTTCCATGGTGATCTGCTTTGAGTCTATGATTTCATTCGGAATAGAGTCTTTGTAAGCTTTATAATCACCATAAGTATTTTCAATAAGAAATATTTCGGGGGTTAATACGGGTAAAAAGGCAATTTTATCATGAATGAAATCTATGAACTCTCTTTGCATCTTGATTTTTTGTTTATTATTAGCAATCCCTTTGGAACCATCACAGTGAAATTTTATATCTTGATTGATAATGTTTTTGATAGTTTCCTGTAAATTTACATCTTCTTTCTCAGGAATTGAATTTGAAGTTGGAAATTCATCAGTTAGACATTGGTCACCGTCAAGAAGAAACATCACGTTTTTTACCTTAGCAATGCATAAAGGTAAAGCAATGTTTTGATATATGCTTCCGGCACCGCCGGGGCAATATTGTACATCAAATGAATTGAATAGACCATCACCACCTATTTTTAAGGCTTTTTCAACGAACTTTTTAGCTAAACGATCTTCAACAATAATTGTTTTCTTTTCAATGCGTTCGCCAAGAATGAAAAAAGACTCTTCTGGACTAACATTCTGAAGAACATCAACCTTGCCAAGTTTATCATTTAAACAAAATAATTTTATAGCTTCTTTGGGCAAGTCTTTAACAATTGATGAAGAATGTGTTGATATGACAATTTGATGTTTCTTCTTTAATGCTTGCTCACTTAAAAAACTCATTAAATTACGTTGCGCAGCGGGGTGAAGTGATACTTCAGGTTCGTCCAATAAAATCAATGAGGCTTTATTACAGTCGATCAGTTTATGTACCAAAATAGATACAGCGAATTCTCCACTTCCAGCAAATGCCTCAGAATATTTCAAATTCTCAGATTGGAGGATAATTGTTGGTGCTCTGTCATTGGTAAATAAAGAATGTTCTAATAGTCTGATGCTTTTATATTTCCTCCCAAGTATGTTGCCAATGATATCAACTTTAACCTTGTCTAGTAAAGTATTTACAAATAACTTGTCTTTTTTACCTTTGTGAGGTCTGTATGTTTTAAGGTCATTGTCAATAATATCCTTCAGCATCTGGCTACGTTTTCTTAGATAGTCCTTCTTTGGATATGTTTGAAAGTCAGCATGATAAAAAAATTTATCAAAGGCACTGATGGTAGCCCGGAAGTCTAAATATATAACATTCTTATCAATTGCTTTCCATCGTGTTTTCAACTGATTATGCGAGAGTATCTTCTCGGGCATAGGGGCCATGTCATCCGATCTTATAGGTCTGGATGGCTCCCAATAATCCGGGTCTTCTTCTTTAGAAATACGAGTTTTGATAACTTCTACGATTGATTTTGTTGGTGCATCAAAATATCCATAAATAAAACGCGAGCGTCCTTCGTCTTTAATTTCATCTACATCTGTTGAAAACCATAAGCTACCGAGTGAATAGTTGTTAGGCGAACCAAAAAGCGCTCTGAGAACGGAGCTTTTGTTTGTGCCATTTTGTCCCACGAAAGCTGTGATAGGGTAGTTAAAATCAACCTTGCATCCCTCGGCAAGATTTTTAAAAAAAGGAAAACGAATATGTCTGATGAAGGGCTCAATATCTGCTGACTTCATTACATTTCTAAGTCTTTGTATATATTCCATTTTATTATCTTTCGAACATGATTTAGAAAACTATATATTACAAAAATACTAACGCGTACGCAAAAACTATCGTAATCTGTTAAGAGTGGTCACTTCGACACACAACTTAGTCATCAAAACCTCGCCAAACGGTGGGGTTTTTGCATTTAGGGACCCGACTAAAACCTCTGGGGCTGACTTGTCATCTGAGCCGGAGGGCAGTCCTTTTCCTGGCACCCCGTTAACCCGAAAGTGAGGTCAATGAAAATGTCCTGCAACCTCAATAGCTGTCTTGAGCTGTCTTGAGCTGTTGGAGTTGCAGTTCAAGTAATATGGCGATTGACCACTGGGTAGATTTGCTACTTTCTGTGGTTAAGTCAGGTGGGGGTTACCAGCGGCAGATATATTTTTGGCATTGACGCTTCAAATGTTTGGAACATACATTATTGATGTGGTGAATCCCCCTGTGCGGAGGGGCGACCAGTCAGTTACAGAAACCTGTAAATGCAGCGCGGGCCATGCCGGCTGGGGCATGCTCACCGGGAGGCACCCGGCACCACACTGCCACTAAACATTTTTAAGATTTATGGCAGGTTTACTTTTGCGGTTGCCCTTCTATGTTTATAGAACGTAACGGCAAAAGTGAATGCTTCCTGGTAAATCGGTAGCTCGGACTATTAGGAGTGCCTTCGTTTCGTTACTACCTAGAATGCCTACTTTCTGCCCGCCTTCAGGCGGGTTTTTTTTCGCCATCAATAGGGCGCTTCAGAAAGAAAAGGTAAGAATCATTTGAAGGCTGCGCTTTGCGTGGCCTTTCTTATTTCAGGCTCACGGGAATCATCATCGATACGGCTCGTTGTTAAATCAGCCCGATGGGCCTGACCCTCTACACGCACAAAGCACCCCGTTAATCCGGAGGTGGAGTATGTATCGAATGGACAAGCTAACAACAGGTATTGCCTACGGAACGTCCGCAGGTAACGCGGGGTTCTGGATGTTGCAATTGCTCGACAAAGTATCCCCATCCCAGTGGGCCGCTATTGGTGTTCTGGGAAGTCTGGTATTTGGCTTGCTGACATACCTGACGAATCTGTACTTCAAAATTAAAGAAGACCGGCGAAAAGCTGCTCGAGGTGAATAATGTCTCCGACACTACGTAAAACTGTTCTTGCGGCGGTGGGCGGCGGGGCCCTGGCGATTGCCTCTGCACTCATCACTGGCCCGATGGGTAATGATGGGCTTGAGGGAGTGCGATACTCCCCTTATCAGGATGTGGTAGGTGTCTGGACGGTTTGCTACGGCCACGCAGGTAAAGACATCATGCTCGGCAAAACCTATACCGAGGCAGAGTGTCGGGCGCTACTAAATAAAGACCTGAATACCGTCGCCTGGCAGATCAACCCTTACATCAAAAAACCGATCCCAGAAACAATGCGTGGGGCTCTGTACTCATTCGCCTATAACGTCGGAGCCGGGAACTTCCAGACCTCTACTCTGCTTCGCAAAATCAACCAGGGTGACCAGAAAGGTGCGTGTGATCAGCTGCGCCGCTGGACCTATGCCAAAGGTAAGCAGTGGAAAGGACTTATTACCCGGAGGGAAATTGAGCGTGAAGTGTGTTTATGGGAGCAAAGATGAGTCGCTTAACCGCCGTTATCATCGCAATAGCAATCCTGCTAATGTCCTGTGCCATTTCATGGCGTATGGGATGGAGTTCCCACGCTGATCACATCAATGCTCAGGCTGCGAAGAAGAGAGAGAAGGCCGAGAATGCCATTAAGCCTGTAGAGGAAAAGGCCGCGACTGCTAACGAAGCGGGTAAGGTCATCTACAAAACAATAACCCGCGACGTGGTGAAATATGTTCAGTCTCCGAATCGTACTGTGTGTAGGTTTGATGATGCTGCTGTGCAGTTGCGTCAGCGCGCCATCGATGCTGCCAACTCCATCCCCGGATTTGATGAGTCCGCCGTGCAAAGCAAGTGACGCAGGGAATGACAGCGATGAAGATTTACAGTCTGATGTAGAAACCGCTCAATGCCTGCGCCAGCTCCGTTTGGATAAGTATCGCTGGCAGGCGTACTATCGGGCGATGAGTAAGTAACAGGCATAGCACATGAAATAAGTGGCCTTAAGTGAACAAAAAATCTGAAAACAAGACATTCAAGCTTTCAGCATCGAAATGTTTGTATCTAATTCAGGGGATGTCATGCACTATAGGATCTCAAACCACTCTAAACTAAGTAGCCACTCATGACAGTAAACTTACTACCACAACTACCATGCGGTTATCGTTACGGCATTGAGCGCTCGATCCGGCCCCAGACTGGTGCGGAATTTTTTCCGCCACAAGGGTGTGTTATCAAATCTGTTAACTTTGGGGATGGTGTGGTTATTTGTGTGCCCATCCAATGGTACATTAAACAATTAGATTTATGGGTCACTGTCTAAGGAACCATCGAATAATATGTTAGTTACCAGCCTCGTTAGGGCGAACTGATAATTGCTCTCAAAAGACCAGCATAGAAGCCTGTTGCTCTGGTTGAATGTTCCGGCAAGTTGAAAATGATTGGTTCAATGAGCTCTTTCGATATTTAAATGCTATCGATAACTTAAATGAAGCTATCATCACGTTATCACTGCCAGCCAACACCGAAACGGCAGTGGTCAGTTAAAAAGCAGAAAAGCCTCTCTTGGGTGGCTCCTGAGAGATTTTAGTTTTCTAACTGGTACTAACCAAAGGTCGCATATCTATGCGGCCTTTTTTTTAGCCGGTTTCATGGCTTGAGGACATCCTGGACGAGAATATGTGACAAAACCAATCAGGGGAAACAGGAATGCCCTGTGAGCGGATTTACGAATCGGTGCGAACGTCTATCCCCTCTAAGGGATAAAAAAACGATATCCCTTTTAAGAGATAATGAGGAGAAGCAACTTGAAAACGTTGAAAGTCACTATTACAAACCTTCAACAGATTAATGATGGCATTGTCTGTGGGGTCAAAGTCAGATTTAAAGTCATTCAGTCTGGTTGCGTGCTGGTCGAGAAGGTTATATCAGGCAAGGCTACCGCTCCGTTTACCTTATCTTATGATGTCAATGCGAATGATGAATCTCTGGTGGTGGAACATGATCGCCCAGACCTGCAGGAGCTTGTAGTCTCAGCGGCAATTTCCTCTGCAGAGTGTTATAAACCGGATAATACCCTGACCTCTGTCAGTGCTTGGAGCATTCAAACGCAGGGTAAGATATACGCTTCAGGTATGCAGCCAAACATTGATGAGGTATTCAAACGGTTAGATGCTGCTGAGGCACTACTACACTTTATGGGCTGTAAGATTGCGGAACTACAATTAAGATATCGAAATAAATAATAGATCGGCAGACAGCCTGTAACCGTCTGCCATAGCTATTAAGGTCGGTTATGGATATGTTGGATTTGCTTTAGCATCTCCAAGTTTTTCTGGTTGTATTCATCATCAATCTGCGAAAGTTGATGTATTACGACACTCTTCATATCCTGATCAAGGCAAACAAACATAGTTGCCAGAAGACCTTTGAGAGCTCTTATTTCTTTTGCTGCAGACTCCAGAGTTGAGCAATCCACCTCGATGTTATATTTAATTTCTTCTTCCATTTTAAAGTTCCTTAAGCAGAGCTAATCAGCCATTCCTCTGCAAGTACAATATTTAACTGTGTCCCACCACAGATAGGCTGAGCCGCAACCTTACACTCTGAGCTTTCACAGTAACACCCTGATATTTAACCAGTAGCCTCGCATCTGCGGGGCTTTTTTATTCGCAAAAGGTAACGCGATGAAGAACTTAAAAATTGCATACGTAGACGAGAAGCTGGTGGCGATTGAGTGTGACGGATTGTCATGCTCATCGCTGCCCGTTTCAGAGTTTCTCATCGACAGTGCCGCTTTAACTCTTCTCCCTCAACTCATGCTCGAGGATGTTTATGCCGCCACGAGCTAAACGACCTTGCCGGCACAGAGGATGCACGGCTGTGACCAATGATGTCGGAGGATACTGTGAGATGCATAGGCAGCAACACGCTGGTGATGGCTGGCGTAACTATCAGCCCGGAAAAACTCGGCAGGAACGTGGTTATGGTCGACCGTGGGAAATTAAACGGGCCCGTATCATGAAGAGGGATAAATACCTTTGTCAGAACTGCAGGCGAGACGGTATTGCCACGAAAGCCTCAAGTGTCGACCACATCATTCCTAAAGCTCATGGCGGTACCGATGATGACTTTAATCTGGAGTCATTGTGCTGGACCTGCCACAGCAAGAAAACAGCAACAGAGAGAACCCGATGAAGAGTTTCAAAATTGAATACGTTGATGGTGTTTTGACCGTTCTGGAGACGGATGGTCAGTCACGAATGAATGAAGCCGTACATGGCATCCATTTTGAGCATGTCCAGGGCGGCCGCCCACTGCTGAAACTGACGATTGCACATGATATTGCTCCGGCCCCTGTTTCATCACCTTTACTGGATCAGGAGCCTTTAGAGGGGGAGTTGGTGCAGGAACAACAGACAATGGTTCCCGGTGGTCGCCGTTCACGTCATCGTCGTGGAGGTAAGCAATGATGTATCAACGCACGGATCTGACGCTTTCCATGTTCTATGCATCCAGCGCTGATGCAGACGGGAACAAAGTGGCTACGTTGACGATGCAGGTCATCGCTGCAGAGGCTGGGGCCGTCCAGACCAGCCAGCTGCGATGTATCACCGATAGCGCGAAGAAAAAAACGTATAGCGTAGGTGAACAATCTGTCAGTAATGGTTCCGATCCGTTGCTGGTCGCGATTGAGAATTACTGGCGTCAGAGTACGGATGTCGTCGTTAAAGGATTGATCGCCGAGGTGACCGACTTCATCGCAGGGAACATCAACTCAGTCAGCACCTGGATCGGTCAGTTTGGCATGAAGGTGTTCGAGAACCAGCCATTAGATGAACGGCTACCAGAAAGCGTACTGCAGGCCGATGGAGGATCTGCTACAGCGACAGGATCCTGATCGCCGGTATAACAACTGGTGTTCTTTGAACGTCTGAGATACGCCGGCCCACCAATGCGAACCGTATTCGCCGCCGGCGCAGCCGGAATGACGACCTCCACCTCGACAGAGGCAGCTGCAGCCAGGGGTAGGGGGGAGCAAATCCCTGACCCCTTTCGCGCTTCGGGACTGCCCGTTGAAGTCTATTTTTACACGCCAGAAATAAGAAACTTTTTTCCGGAAGGTTTCATCTATCAAAGGAACGTTTATGGCCGGAGGAATTCGATCGTCCGGTGGTGGCCGAAAACCCACTTTACCCACCGGGCAAAAAAGCAAATTAACACGTATTGCGCCTCCCGCTGAGTTAATGGGGGAGGCGGCAATAAGAATGTGGAAGACGCAAAGCAAAATACTCATCGACCGAGGGGTGTTTGAGCTGGAGGACGCACCTTTGTTGCTGGCTTACTGCAATGCTTTTCATCTGATGCTCGAAGCCGAAAAAATGCTGGCCAGCGGACTGACCTCAGAAAGTGAAATGGGGGGCTTGAAAAAACACCCTGCAGTTAATGTCCGGAATGACTCGGTTTCCCAGCTTGCCCGCCTCGGCTCTCTGTTGGGGTTAGATCCGCTCAGTCGTCTTCGCATGACCAGCGGACAAAAGGATCCGGACGATGACGGGAATGAATTCGATGAGTTTGACTGATGGCTACCTATCCGAACGTCAATGCGGCGAACCAGTATGCGCGGGATATCGTTGGCGGGAAGATTCTGGCGTGTCAGTTAACGGTACTTGCCTGTCAGCGACATCTGGACGACCTCGAACGAGCAAAGGATCCCCACTGGCCCTACCGCTTCGATAAAAACAAAGCAGAACGATTTCTTCGTTTTGCCCAGAAAATGCCTCATACCTCAGGGGAATGGGCCCGGCGTAAACTCCGGATTGAATTTGAAGCCTGGCAGAAGTTCGCTCTTGGCGTACCGTTTGGATGGGTACACAAGAAGACAGGCCTGCGTCGTTTCTCTGAAATCTATATCGAGGTGCCCAGGAAGAACGGGAAATCCGCTATTGCCGCTGCTGTAGGAAATTATATGTTTTGTGCAGATGGCGAGCATGGTGCAGAAGTCTATTGCGGCGCCACGACTGAAAAACAGGCATGGAAGGTATTTTCTCCGGCGCTGCAAATGGTGAAAAAGCTGCCGGCATTGCGGCAAAAATTCTCGATAAAACCCTGGGCAAAAAAAATGACGCGCCCTGACGGTTCGGTTTTTGCGCCTGTGATCGGTGACCCGGGGGATGGTGATTCGCCATCATGCGCCATCATTGATGAATATCACGAACATACTACTGATGCGCTTTACACCACCATGACCACCGGTATGGGGGCTCGTGAACAACCGATGACACTGATCATCACCACCGCCGGCTATGACATTACATCCCCTTGCTATGAAAAGCGTACTCAGGTTATCGAGATCCTGCGGAGAACCCGTAATGGCGAGGAAAATGAAACCATATTTGGGCTGATTTATGGCCTTGATGACGATGATGACTGGACGACTCCTGAGGCATTAATCAAGGCAAACCCCAACTATGGCATTTCGGTAAAAGCAGATTTTCTCCGGGCTAAACAATTATTGGGTATGTCGACGCCCGGGCAGACAAACAAGATTCTGACAAAGCATTTCAATCGCTGGGTAAGCGCAAAATCAGCTTATTACGACCTGAGAAAATGGATGGATGCAGCCGATAAAAACCTTAAGTTGTCAGATTTTGAAGGGGAAGAATGCTGGCTGGGTATAGATCTGGCCTCGAAAGTTGACCTCAATGCCGTGGTTCCAGTTTTTCGTCGTGAAATAGACGGAATAACACATTTTTACTGTGTTTCTCCTCTGTTCTGGGCACCAGAAGAAACCATTTACTCGCAGGAGACCGCGCTGAAAAGTACCGCAGAACGTTATCAGTCCTTTGTCCGGCAGGGTAAGTTGATCCCGACCGATGGTGGCGAAGTTGATTACAGGCTGATATTTGAAACGATCCTGAAGCTGCGGAATACCGTAAAAATTGCCCAATGCCCCATTGATCCTTATGGCGCGACTTCATTACGTCACATGCTTGAGGAAGAGGGGCTTGAGCCTGTCGAGATAAGACAAAATTTTACCCATATGAGTGATCCTATGAGAGAGATTGAGGCTGCGCTCATCTCGGGGAGATTCCATCATGACGGACACCCTGTCATGAACTGGTGTATTTCCAATATCGTCGGCCAGTACCTTCCCGGAAGTGACGATATTGTGCGTCCCGGGAAAGAAGGGCGGCAGAACAAGATAGATGGTGCGGTTGGTTTAATGATGGGGCTGGGGCGCGCCATGCTTAATAGTTCAGTGATGACATCCGTATACGATGAGGAGGATATAGCATGCTAATTTCAGTTCTGAGTTTTATTGTCGGCCTCACTGGTGCTGGATTGTTATCCGCAGGTGCCTGGCTTATTTCTCCATCAGTGGGATTGATAACAGGAGGGATTATTTGTCTGGGCTGGTCATATATGACAACCCGGGCCTTTTCCTCCGGCGTCAGCAATGGCGGAGGTAAATAATGTTCCTACCCCAGATGTTCAGGGGCCGACAATACTCGGGTAATAGCTTCTGGGAAGCCATGCTGGGCGGGGTTCGTTCAAGCCAGAGCAAAACTGGCATCATAATCACGCCGGAAACCGCTCTGGGACTTTCAGCGGTCCGGGCCTGTGTCACCCTCCTGGCGGAGTCAGTCGCGCAGCTGCCGTGCGAACTCTACCGGCGGGATAAAAATGGCGGGCGCCAGCGTGCGACGGACCACCCGGTTTATGACCTGATTCACTCCCAGCCCAACAGGAAAGACACCTCATTCGAGTATTTCGAGCAGCAGCAGGGGTTGCTGGGGCTTGAGGGAAATTGCTACTCGATCATCGAACGGGACGGAAAAGGCTACCCGAAAGAGCTGATCCCCATTAACCCGAAAAAGGTCATTGTGCTGAAAGGGCCGGACGGTATGCCGTATTACGAACTCCCGGAAGTCGGTGAAATTCTGCCGATGCGCATGATGCACCATGTGAAGGTCTTTTCTCTGGATGGCTATATCGGCAGTTCCCCCATTCAGACGAACGCCGATGTCTTGGGGCTGAATCTGGCCGTTGAGGAGCATGCGGCAGCGACATTTCGGCGCGGGACAACGATGAGCGGGGTGATAGAGCGTCCGAAAGAGGCTGCGACCATTAAAAGCCAGGATGCTATTGATCGCCTGCTGGCGAAATGGACCGAACGCCATTCCGGTATTCACAATATGTTCTCTGTGGCACTGCTGCAGGAGGGCATGAGCTACAAACAACTGTCGCAGGATAACGAAAAGGCGCAGCTGCTACAGTCGCGGCAGTGGGGCGTGGAAGAGGTCTGCCGGCTCTATAAAATCCCGCCACATATGGTGCAGATGCTGGCGAAAGCGACCAACAACAACATCGAGCACCAGGGCCTGCAGTTCGTGATGTATACGCTGCTGGCCTGGCTGAAACGCCATGAGGGTGCGCTGCAGCGCGATCTGCTTCTGCCCAGCGAACGCCGCGATTTGTACATCGAGTTCAACGTTTCCGGGCTGCTGCGAGGCGACCAGAAGTCACGCTATGAATCGTATGCGCTGGGCCGCCAGTGGGGATGGCTATCCACTAACGATATCCGGCGTATGGAGAATCTGCCGCCAATTGCTGGCGGGGACAAATACCTGACACCGCTCAATATGGTCGACAGCGCGAAGATCCTTCCTGGCGATAAGTCGCCGACAGCGAAACAGCTGGCCGAAATCGAAACCCTTCTGGCCAGAGCCTGATTATTTCCCGCCGCGCGGGATGACCTGGAAGACAACATGACAACGAAATTAATTAACCTGCCGCACCTGGCAGATATGGTCTTTGGCGTGCCGCATTACGTGACGCGGCAAACAATGGACTCCGTGAAAGCGGTGCTCATCCCCCGTATTCAGGGGATCACCGAAGATGCCGCCATTCAGATGGCGCTGAATCCGGGTAAATCACCTGCTGCTGAGCAGGTCCAGCCCACCGGCGGGGTGGCGGTGATCCCCGTTCACGGCATTCTTGTTCCACGCCGGGGGCAGATAACGGCGATGTGCTCCGAGCTGACCAGCTACGAGCGGATCCGCGGGCAGTTGCAGGCGGCGTTAAACGACCCCTCAATCAGCGAAATCGTTCTGGATATTAACTCCGGCGGCGGCGCAGCGGTGGGGTGCAAGGAGCTGGCCGATTACATTTATCAGTCTCGCGATACGAAACCCATCACGGCGATTGTGAACTACAGCGCGTATTCCGCCGCGTATTTCATCGCATCGGCCTGCAGCAAAATCATCGTCAGCCAGACCAGTGGCGTGGGGTCGATTGGTGTGATCATGGAGCACCTCGATACGTCGAAGATGGAAGAAAAAATGGGGCTGACGTTCACCACCATTTACCGGGGAGATAACAAAAATAACGGCACCCAACATGAACCATTGAGTGAAGAGTCGCTGGGTATGTTCCAGGGCATGATCGACGAAATGTACAAGACGTTTACGGGGTCGGTGGCCGAATATCGCGGCCTGAAGCTGCAGGCCGTCATTGATACGCAGGCGGGGCTGTATTTTGGCCCTGGCGCGGTGTCTGCCGGCCTGGCGGATGAAGTCTCTGACCCCCAGGCGGCGATCAATGCTATCGCGGCAAAGTATCAGCAACCCCGTCAAAAAACCTCCATTCAGATGCAGGCAGCCGCGATGGACCTGCAAACCAAAATGTAACCCGGCGCAAACACAAACCGCGTCACCTTAAGCAGCCAGCAGGCTGCTTTTTTTATGTCTAAAAAGAGAGAAATCAAATGCCACAGATTGAAGAATTGCGTCGTCAGCGTGCGGGTATCAACGAACAGGTTCAGGCCCTGGCAACCATTGACGCCAGCGGCAGCACGCTGACTGCGGAGCAGCTGACGGAGTTTGCGAACCTGCAGCAGCAGTTCACTGATATCAGCGCCAAAATTGAACGCCTGGAAGCCGCCGAACGTGCTGCGGCGCTGGTCGCAAAACCCGTGAAAGCGACTCAGCAGGCCCCCGGCATTATTGTTAAGCAAGAGCCTAAACAGTACACCGGTGCTGGCATGACCCGACTGGTTATGTCTGTCGCCGCAGGCGCAGGGAATCTGCAGGACGCGGCAAAATTCGCTTCAGAAGAGCTGAATGACCAGTCCGTATCGATGGCCATTTCAACCGCTGCGGGTTCCGGTGGGGCGCTCATCCCGGAGAACATGCAAAACGAAGTCATCGAGCTGCTGAGCGACCGTACCATTGTCCGTAAGCTGGGTGCCCGCTCCGTTCCGCTGCCTAACGGCAATCTGACGTTACCGCGCTCGGCTGGCGGTGCAACGGCCAGCTACACCGGCGAAGGAAAGGATGCCAAGACGTCTGAATCAAAATTCGACGACGTAAAACTGAGTGCCAAAACCATGATCGCCCTGGTCCCGATGTCGAACCAGCTCATTGGTCGCGCCGGTTTTAACGTTGAGCAGCTGGTCCTGCAGGATATTCTGACCGCCATCGCTGTTCGTGAGGATAAAGCGTTTATGCGCGATGACGGTACCGGCGATACACCGATTGGTATGAAGTCGCGTGCGACGCAGTGGAACCGCCTGCTGCCGTGGGAAGCGGGTTCCACGATCAACCTGAACACGGTTGATGAGTACCTGGACAAGATTATTCTGATGGCGATGGATGGCAACAGCCTGATGATCCGTTGCGGCTGGGGTATGTCGAACCGTACCTATATGAAGCTGTTTGGCCTGCGTGACGGCAACGGCAACAAAGTCTACCCGGAAATGGCGCAGGGTATGCTCAAGGGCTATCCGATTCAGTATACCAGCGCGATCCCGGTTAACCTGGGCGAAAGTGGTAAGGAAACGGAAATTTATTTCGCCGACTTCAATGATGTTGTCATCGGTGAAGATGGTTCCATGAAGGTCGATTTCTCCAGAGAAGCCACCTATCTCGATGCAGAAGGTAACCCAGTTTCCGCGTTCTCGCGTAACCAGTCGCTGATCCGCGTCGTCCTCGAACACGATATCGGCTTCCGTCATCCGGAAGGCCTGGTGCTGGGTACCGGCGTCCTGTTCTAACCCACCCCCTCTGTTAATAAAGCCCGCATATGCGGGCTTTTCCCTTAAAGGAGAATGCTATGGCTGCGAAAAATAAAGCAGTGGAGCCGGAAGAAACGGTCGTACAGGACAACCCTACGACCGAGACCGCACAGGACAACCATGCGACCGTGGTCGCACAGGTTGAACGTAAATCCGTTGTGTTCCTCGGTCCGCATAGCCGTTATTCCCGTGGTGATATCGCGTGGTTTGAAGGATCGCACGCCGAAGAGCTGGTTAAGCGCCGTATCGCGGTATGGCCGAAGGATGCCGAACGCGCGCTGAAACCGAAGCCGGGAGACAGCGATTTTGATACTGACATTGGATGATGTGAAAACCCAGCTACGCCTGGAACTGGACTTCACGGAGCATGACGCCATGCTCACGCAAATGGTGAATGCCGCGCAGCGGAGCATCGAGCGTGATTATTACTGCAAGCTGGTCACCAGTGATGAAGAGCTGCAGGCACTCCCGGAGACCGTCCGCGGATTTATCGCGGATGAAGATATCCGGCTGGCCATTCAGTTTCTGGTCAGCGATGCGTATCTGAATGGCCATACCGGACAGTGGCTGGAAACCGCTGCGGTGAGGCATCTTCTTTTCCCCCTGCAGGAGCATACGCTATGAGCCTGAAACCGGGTGATATGAACTGTCGCATTGCGATTAGCTACGTTCAGTCCGGTCGGGGGCCGCTGGGCGAACCGCTACCGGAAAAGCAGGTTGAATCGGGAAAAGCGTGGGCAAAACGGGAGCTGGTATCGGGGCGGAAAGTCCGCACGCTGGATCAGCAGCAGGTGGTGGAAACCTGCCTGTTTACGGTCTATCCGGGTGTGCTGGTTGATATTGACTGGAAAATCACGACGAAAAATCTGGTTTATACCGTCCGGAATATCGACCGCAAAACGGACCGGATCATTATCACGGGGGAGGCTGACGGGCGGCATGATAGAGCTGGCGATTAAGGGTGCGCTGGAGCGCATCACCGGCATGAATGCGTATCCGCTTTTACTGCCGGACACGGTCCAGGAAGGAGCGACCTTTCAGCGTATCTCTGACCCGGAGATGGTCTCGGGAATGCTGCGAACGGGGATCGTCTCTGCCCGTATCCAGGTGAACCTGTACCTTCTCGATAATTACACCTCACTGCTGCAGCTGGATAAAAAAATCTGGGCGGAACTGAAGTCAGTCGTTCATGGCCAGCTGGAGGGTATCCCGGTTCAGTATGTGGAGCGAGGCGGTATCCATCAGGATAAAAACCAGCTGACGAATCGTCGCATTCAGTATCGCCTGACCCGCGATTTCATCATTCACTACGTGGAGGACTCCTCGTGATCCGAATGGAAGTTAAAGGGCTGGATGAGCTGGAGCGGCAGTTAATGGCCCTGGGCGAAAAAGTGGCGACGAAGGTATTGCGGGATGCCGGGCGCGAAGCGCTAAAGGTCGTCGAGGAAGATATGAAGCAGCATGCCGGCTTTGACGAAACGTCTGCCGGGCCGCACATGCGGGACTCAATCAAAATCCGCTCTTCCACCCGCAAGGGTAAAGGGAACGCGGTTGTAACGCTCCGTGTTGGCCCCAGCAAGCAACACCATATGAAGGCGCTGGCGCAGGAGCTTGGCACGGTTAAACAGGTTGCAGACCCCTTTATCCGACCCGCCCTGGATTACAACCTCCAGACCGTTTTGCGCGTGTTAACCGTGGAAATCCGAAACGGCATTGAAAACAGGTAGCATCCGCTGCCGTATAAAAAGAGAGAGAAACATGGCTGATAAAACTTCGCCTGAATATGCGATGTTGCCGGCGGGCACCATTGTGAAATACGGGGAGCCTGGCGCTGCCACGTCAGCGCTGAAACCGCTGATTAACTGTAAAGCGCTGGGTGCAATGGGGCAGACGGGGGGCTTTGTCGACTGCACCACGTTACTGGATAAGCAGAAACAGTCCATCAGCGATCTGCCTGACGGGCCTGAAAAGTCGCTGGGCTTCATTGATGATCCGGGCAATACCGATTTTGCCGCGCTGCTGAATGCAGCAGAGGCCCGCAAGACCATCCAGTTATACGTCGAATTACCCAACAAGCGAACAGCGACGATGCTCCTGGCGCTGTCCGGCTGGCAGATGAATGAAATCGCCGCTCCGGCGAATGAGGTCATCCAGATCACTGTTCAGGGTAAGCAGAACAAGATCACCTGGGGAACCGTCGCTGTCTCCGGCGGCGCCTGATTAACTTAACCTGTAAACAGCCACCTTCGGGTGGCTTTTTATTTTTAAGGACTACCTGTGAAAGATAAAGATTACCTGTCCACGCTGAAATCCGCGTTGCTTAAATCGGAGCCAACCGTCATTAAAACCGAGTTGTTTGGCGCCACCGTATTCATCCGCCGCCTGACCGGGGATTACCTCATCAGCTACGAAGAGAAAATGGCTGAAACCGCAAAAGCTGGCGCAGCGCGCGAGGCATCGGAGCAAGTCATCCAGATCGTCATCGATGCACTGGTTCAGCCGGATGGAACGGCCATTCCGGATGAGTTTAAACCCACGGCAGCCGAGCTGCTGAAGGCCCATGAAAACCCCGAACTGCTGGCCGCAGTGGAAAAAGTGAAGCAACACGCAATCGGCAAGCTGGAGGAAGCGGAAAAAAACTGAGTGACTCGCCCTGGCTGGAGCTGATTTTCTGGCTGGCCGACCGCTGGGGCGAGCCTGACCCATCCAAAATTGCCGCGTTGCCGGCAAACACTCTGTACCACTGGCGAGCCTACTTCCTGAAACAGGGCACTTTCCGCCGTCCTGGCGATGAAAACGCGCCACCAACCGAAACCACACCTGCGCCATCCCGGGTCGATGATGAATGCGCGGCAGTCATGAGGGCATTAATGTAATGGCAGACGTCGCATCTTTAGCGGTCGGGCTGCACCTGAACGCAGCCAGTTTTAAATCCCAGCTGCTGGGAGCGTATGGCGATGCGGAGAACCAGTCACGACGGTTTAACCGTAATGCCCAGGCGGACGCGAAAAAGACGGAAGACGCCTATAAGAAGGTCGGTCTGTCGATATCCGGGATGGCCAGCCGGCTGGCGGGGCTGGCAGGAGCCGGCCTTTCCATCGGTACGATCGTCACCACGTCCAGACAATATGGACAGGCGTTATCAGATCTGCAGGCCATCACCGGTGCGACTGCAGCTGAAATGAAAGCGCTGGATCTGGCTGCGCAGGAAATGGGGCGCACGACAGAGTACAGCGCCAGCCAGGCCGCCGAAGCGTTAAAGCTGATGGCGTCGGCTAAACCGGAGCTTTTAAAAACGTCCGATGGACTGCAGAAGGCTACGAACAGCGCGCTTATCCTGGCGCAGGCCGCCGGCACAACGCTGCCCGATGCGACCAGAACGCTGGCGCTCTCCTTAAACCAGTACGGGGCGAGCGCGCAGGAAGCGGATCGTTATATCAACGTGCTGGCCGCCGGCGCGAAGTACGGGTCGTCGGAGATTGTGGATACAGCGGCCGCCATTAAAAATGGTGGCGTTGCAGCCGCACAGGCCGGCGTTGGTTTTGAGCAGCTGAATGCCGCGATTCAGGTGCTGGCAGAGCGTGAAATTAAAGGCGGTGAAGCCGGCACGGCGCTGCGTAACGTCATCCTGAACCTGGAAAAGGGCACAGACAAGAGCCTCAAGCCATCCGTGGTTGGTCTCAGCCAGGCGCTGACCACTCTTTCCGGGAAAAATCTATCCACGGCCCAGGCCGTAAAACTGTTTGGCGTGGAGAACCTGAATGCGGCGTCTATCCTGGTCCAGAACCGTTCAAAGCTTGATGAGCTGACCGCTTCCCTGACCGGTACCAAAACGGCGCATGAGCAGGCATCCATCAGGGTTAACAACCTGAACGGCGATTTGCTGGGGCTGAGCAGTGCGTTTGAAGGGATGGTCATTAAGATCGGCCAGAGCAGTAATGGGCCACTCCGCAGCGGGATTCAGGTTGCTACGGAGGCACTGAACAGCCTGGCAGACAATTTCAACACCGTCTCCAGCGTGGCGCTTTACAGCCTGATCCCCGTGTTATCCACGAAACTGACTGCAGGGCTGCGGGAGAATATCGCGGCCTGGCGGGAAAGCCAGGCGGCGGTAAAAGCGCGGGCGCAGGCTGATGCGGATATTGCCCGCAAAACTCTGGATTCGACAGCTGCCATCCTGAAACAGAACGACGCTGAGTTTGGCCACTACCGGCAGATGGAGCGGACGGCTAAACAGTACGGGATGAATATCAGTTACCAGGATGAGATTACCCGCCTCATCCGACAGGAAACTGAACAAACCAATCTGGCCAGCCAGGCGAAACTGAAACTGGCGGCGGCAAACCGGCAATTGTCGATATCAGCCCGTGCGGCCTCCGTTGCGGTGGGCCTGGCAAGAGGCGCCCTGGCTTTTGTTGGTGGTCCGGTTGGCGCGGCGACGCTGGCTGGCTCTGCATTACTGTATTTCCATCAACAAGCAAAAGAAGCCCGGCAATCGGCCATTGATTTAAAAGATGCCGTAGTGGAAACCAGTGAAGCGCTGATGCGCCTCTCGCTTAACCAGTTAAATGTGAAGCAGTTCGACCTGGAGGATAAGTACGAAAACCAGGTCGTGCAGCGTAACCAGCTGATAAAAGAGATTCAGGATGCCGACAGTCGTATCGACAGCCTGAAAGGGTTTGACCCCCTCGGCCAGCTGGAAGGGGTGACAAAAGACCAGACGCGGGCGCGGGCGGATCTCGATAGCGTTAACGAGGGACTCCGCAAAACCGAGGAAAACATTAAGCGTGTCAGTGATGCAAAAACACTGGCTCAGCTGGGTTTATCGGGAAAAATAACCTCCCTTACGGACGATCTGAAAGGAGCGTTAAGCACGCCCCCCAAAGAGACCGGAGATGGAAATCCCTGGGGCGGCGATGGCGGTACCGGCACGGGGAAAGGCAGTAAGTCCCAGGTCGACCAGTTCAAAACGCTGCGGCAGCAAATTGAAGAAGCCCATGCATCCAGCCTGGCCAGAATTAACCTGCAGGAAAAGGACAGCAACAGGGAGCTGCAGGAAGCGGCGAAGAAAAATGGCGCCAGTGATGCTGACCTGCAGCGCGCGCTGTTAATGAATGCAGAGAACTACCAGAAACAGCGACTGGATCTGGCCGCGCAGTATTCCCCCGCCCAGGAAACCCTGCGAAAAGAGCAGGAAGCCAGCCGGGACCTGGGTGAGCTTTTCAAAGCCCGCCTTCTTGATGAAAAAGAGTACCAGGCCGCACGAATAACGCTGGCCAGAGATACTGCGAAAGAGCTGCTGCAGGCGCATGCCGATGAAATCGCTGCGCCGGCACTGGATATCGCCGGCGAAGTTGATCCACTGGTCTCGCTGCGCAATCAGCTTGCGCAGCGGCAGGCATTGCTGCAGGCGTACTACCAGGGCAGCGCGATCAGCAAAGAACAGTACGAAATGCTGATGCAGAAGGCGACGAAAGAATCCGCCGATGCGCAGTATCAGACGTCACTGGAGTTATACCGATCACAGGGAGAATTCCAGAGCCTGGCCGTCGGGTTATTTGAAACGGCCCATGAGCGCTCAAGCAACTTCCTGACGAGCATGCTGACGCGGACGAGAAGCTTTAAGGAGAACATGGCTGACCTGTTTTCCTCGCTCACGCAGTCGATCATAAAAAACCTCGTTGATATGGCCGCTCAGGCGCTGGTCACCAGTTCCGTCATGCAAACCATTATGGGCGTAGTGGGCGTCGGGACCAGCGTTGTCACGGGCGCTGCGGGCGCAGGCTCGGGGACGGCGATCCAGAATGCCGCCAGTAACTTCCAGTTCAACGCCAAAGGCGGCGTTTACGACTCACCGTCGCTGAGCGCATACAGCAACCAGGTCTACGACTCTCCGCAGTTCTTCGCTTTCGCAAAAGGGGCCGGCGTATTTGGCGAGGCCGGGCCGGAGGCCATCATGCCGCTGACGCGTGCCGGCGATGGTTCGCTGGGTGTACGCGCTGTCGGTGGTGTTCAGAACGCCGGCGCGTCGGAAGGGCCAAAAGTCTATATCACGATTGAAGGCGGAAACACCTCAACGCAGGCGCCGTCTGGTTTTGAGCAGTTTGGCCAGCAGATCGGCTCGTTTGTGGAGAAAAAATACAGGGAGCTGATGGCGCAGGATATGCGCCCTGGCGGGATGGTCTGGAATGCAGTTAAAGGGCAACGTTGATGGCTATTGAGATATTCACCTGGAGTCCGCGGGTTAATCCCCAGCAGACCGTTAACTTTCGTGTCCGGAAGGCGCAGTTCGGTGACGGGTATGCGCAGGTATCCGGCGATGGTATTAACACCCGATCACAGGATTGGGAGCTGAGTTTTGTCGGTACGGAGGACTATATCCGTCCGATTAAGCAGTTCTTCGACCGTCATGCCGGCACCCGCGCGTTTCAGTGGACCCCGCCTCTGGAAGAGGTGGGGCTTTACCGCTGCGAACAATACAAACCGGTGCCGCTGGGCGGCGGAAATTACTCACTTTCAGCCACTTTTATTCAGGCATTTAAACCATGAGCCTTAACGCGAATTATCAGAAGTTAGAGCCAGGCGATGAGGTTCGTCTCCTGGAGATCGATGGCCAGGCGTTTGGCCTGGATGAGGTTTTGTATTTCCACGGCTATAACGTTCCCCATACTGCAGCCGAAATCCTCGCCGCTGGCGGCGACCTGGATAAGCTGCCGGCGAAAAGCATCTGGTGGCAGGGGCGGGAGTATAAAGCCTGGCCATGTGAAATCGAAGGGATCGAGTCCTCCACCACGGGCAGTGACGCGCAGCCAACGCTGCGGGTAGGGAACATCGACGGGAAGATATCCGCGCTTTGTCTTCATTACGACGATCTGGCTCTGGCGCGGGTTGTCATCCACGACACGCAAAAACAGTATCTCGATGCGAAGAACTTTCCGGACGGGAATGCCTCAGCTGATCCGACGCAGGAGAAACGGCGCCTTTTCTTCATTGACGTAAAGCATTATGAAGACGATGAGAAGGTGGAATTTACTCTCTCCAGCCCGTTTGCCCTGCAGGGGATGATGATCCCGACTCGCCAGCTGCATGCGATTTGCACCTGGTGTATCCGCAATCAGTACCGCAGCGGTAACGGGTGCGACTATGCCGGCACCCGGTATTTTGACAGGAACAATCAGCCAGTTGATGACCCGTCGCAGGATGTCTGCAACGGCACGCTCACGGCCTGTAAATTACGTCATGGTGAGAATAGTGAACTGCCGTTTGGCGGGTTCCCCGGCACCTCATTAATCAGGAGCTGATATGCGTCAGAAAACGATTAAGGCCATCCAGGAACATGCGGCCGCAGAATATCCGCGCGAGGCCTGCGGCCTCGTCGCCCAGAGGGGCCGAGCGGAGCGTTATTTCCCCTGCCGGAACCTGGCCACAGAGTCGAAAGATAATTTTGTGCTGGCGCCGGAGGATTATGCGGAGGTTGAGGAATGGGGAACGATCACCGGTATTGTTCACAGCCATCCTGATGCCACCACCCAGCCGAGCGAACTGGATAAAGCGCAATGCGACGCGACCCTTCTCCCCTGGCATATTATCAGCTGGCCAGAAGGCGATCTCCGTACCATCCACCCGCGTGGTGAGTTGCCGCTCCTCGAGCGACCATTCGTGCTGGGTCACTACGATTGCTGGGGCCTGGTGATGAGCTATTTTCGGCAAACCCACGGCATCGAGCTGCACGATTACCGCGTCGATTATCCGTGGTGGGAAAAGGAGTATCCGGACAATTTTTATCAGGACTGCTGGTATGAATGCGGGTTCCGTGAGTTTGATGGTCCACCGCAACCGGGTGATATGGTGATCATGCAGGTGCAGGCGGATAAGTGGAACCACGCCGGGATTCTGCTGGAAGGGAACCTGCTGCTGCATCACCTGTATGGCCATCTCAGCAAGCGCGTGCCGTATGGTGGGTACTGGATGGAAAGGACGATGAAGGTCGTTCGGTATAAGTCTCTATGTTAATATTTCGTCTTCTTTAAAAGGAGATGAATTAGTGAAAATTATTTTAGCATTGCCGATTATTATCGGGGCATTCATTCTTACTGGTTGTAAGTCACCTTCGGAAGTCCGTCAGAGTGGTCCGGAAGAAATATTTCATTCGAATAAGAATGTGAATGATGTTTCTGAGTGCATTTTATCAGGCTGGCAGGAAAAAAGTTTTCTAACAGGACCTGTCCCGGTATATATTCAGCCTTATAAAAACGGTAAGACTGTCTATATAGACGTATATACTTGGGTTGCAGATGTGATTCCTGACCAAGATGGGAAAAGTAAAGTTATTTACTTCTCTCAAAATGCCAGAAGAAGCGCTGAAATGAAATCGGTGATCAAATCATGCATATAAAAAAGGTGTGGTTTTATGATTACAGTTCAGGAGTCAATGGTTAATATTGAGCTGAGCGGTGAATTAGGAAAGCGATTTGGTAAAAAACATAAGCGCCTAGTAGCCACTACAAATGAAGCTATTCAGGCGCTTTGCTGTACGATCAGTGGCTTTGAAATGTTCATGAATAAAGCGAAAGAACGAGGATTGACTTTTGCGATATTCAAGAACGGGAAAAACATAGGGCTAAATGATTTTTCTTATCCTGTTAATGATGAAACTATAAAAATAGTCCCTGTTGTTATTGGCAGTAAAAAAGCAGGGGTATTGCAGACTATCCTTGGCGCAGTAATCATAGCTGCTGCCGTTATGCTTGGACCTGCCGGCGCCGGTGCTTTAGCCGCAGGTACTGCGTGGAATGTCGGGTTGGCTGGCGGCGCCATGATGCTCGGCGGCGTCGTTCAGATGCTTTCCCCACAGCCAGCTGGCCTGGCACGAAAAGAATCCGCTGACAATAAAGCGTCCTACGCCTTTGGGGGCGTGACGAACACTGCCTCTCAGGGATACCCGGTCCCTTTGCTTTATGGCAAACGCCGAATTGGCGGCGCCATTATATCTGCCGGTATTTACGTAGAAGACCAGCAATAAGTTTTATTCAGTAAACCATCCAATTCAGGCCACCTTGCGGTGGCTTTTTTTATGGGCGTAATATGGCAAATAACATAATTAAAGGGCGCAAGGGTGGCGGCTCAAAGCAGCGTACACCGACGGAACAGCCGGATGATTTACAGTCCGTTGCAAAAGCCAAAATTCTGCTCGCATTAGGTGAGGGTGAATTTGCAGGTGGTTTAACCGGGAAAGATATTTATCTTGATGGCACCCCGCTTGAAAATGCTGATGGTTCGCAAAACTTCAGTGGCGTGTCCTGGGAATTTCGCCCCGGCACGCAGGCTCAGACTTATATTCAGGGTATTCCCGGTACTGAAAATGAAATCAGTGTAGGAACGGGAGTTTCCAGCAAGACAGCCTGGACCCATACCTTTACTAATACCCAGCTTTCTGCCGTTCGTGTCCGCCTGAAATGGCCGTCCCTGATGAAACAGGAAGATGACGGCGACGTGGTGGGCAATACCGTCAAGTATGCGATTGACCTGCAGACCGACGGTGGCGCCTGGCAGACGGTGCTGGAAACCGCTGTCACGGGTAAAACCACCTCCGGTTATGAGCGGAGCCATCGTATTGATCTGCCCCATGCCGGCAGTACCTGGACGCTACGCCTGCGTAAAATCTCTCCGGATGCAAACAGTGTCAAAGTTGGCGACGTGATGACGCTGCAGAGCTATACCGAAGTGATTGACGCGAAGCTGCGTTATCCCAACACCGCGCTGCTTTATATCGAGTTCGACTCCAGCCAGTTTAATGGCTCCATTCCGCAAATTTCCTGTGAGCCGCGTGGGCGCGTGATTCGTGTGCCGGATAACTACAATCCGGAAACCCGCGAATATACCGGCGTCTGGACCGGCGGGTTTAAATGGGCCTGGACGGATAACCCGGCCTGGATCTATTACGACATTGTTACAGCTGACCGTTTTGGTCTCGGTAATCGTCTGAGCAGCGCCAATATTTCGAAATGGACGCTGTACCAGATTGCACAGTACTGCGATCAGCTGGTTCCTGACGGGCGCGGTGGTGACGGCATGGAGCCGCGCTATACCTGTAACGTCTACGTCCAGGAACGCAACGATGCTTACACCGTGCTGCGAGACTTTGCCGCCATTTTCCGGGGCATGACCTGCTGGAACGGTGAGCAGATTGTTGTGCAGGCTGATATGCCGCGTGATGTCGATTTTACCTATACGCGCGCCAATATTGTCGGCAAACCCCGTTATTCGAGCAGCAGCAGCCAGGTTCGGTACACCAACGCCCTGGTTTCCTGGTCTGATCCAGATAATGCTTATGCTGATGCAATGGAGCCGGCGTTTATCCCGGAACTGGTTTCCCGCTACAGTTTTAACCAGCTCGAAATGACCGCGATTGGCTGTACGCGCCAGAGCGAAGCCCACCGTAAGGGGCTGTGGGGCATACTGACCAACAACAAAGACCGGGTCGTTGAGTTTGATGTGGGGCTGGACGGTCGCATTCCTCAACCCGGTTATATCATTGCCCTGGCGGATGAGTTGCTGGCCGGACGGGTCAACGGCGGGCGAATCAGCGCGGTGAATGGCCGGGTGATTACTCTGGATCGTGATGTGGATGCCAAACCTGGCGACCGTCTCCAGCTAAACCTGCCATCCGGTATCTCACAGAGCCGGACCATTCAGGCTGTTAACGGGCGCCGGCAGATTACGGTCACAACGGCGTACAGTGAGACACCAGAACGGGAATGCGTCTGGGCCGTTGAATCCGATGACCTCTTCCTGCAGCAGTACCGGGTTACAGGGGTAAAAGAGAACAGCGATGCCACCCTCACGATCACCGGCGTGGCACATGACCCGGATAAATTCGCCCGCATCGATACCGGCGCTATTATCGACCAGCGCCCGGTTAGCGTATTGCCGGCGGGCAACCAGTCACCTCCTGACGATATTGTCATCACATCCCGCTCGGTCGTGAATCAGGGGATCAGCGTCGAAACGATGCAGGTTAACTGGTCAGCTGTCAGCGGCGCTATTGCCTACGAGGCACAGTGGCGCCGTAACGACGGGAACTGGATTAATGTGCCGCGCAGCTCGACCACCTCGTTTGAGGTCAGCGGCATTTATGCCGGTCGTTATCTGGTTCGCGTCCGCGCGATAAATGCGGCGGAGATCTCGAGCGGCTGGGCGTATTCCGAAGAGAAAACCCTGACCGGCAAGGTCGGCGAGCCGCTGGCACCGCTGGCGCTGGCAACCCGTTCTCTGGTTCATGGGGTCCAGGTTAGCTGGGAGTTCCCGACCGGCTCCGGGGATACGCTGCGCACGGAACTACAGTACAGCAAAAATCAGGACGGCAGTGCGCCGATGCCGTTATCAGACGTGGCCTATCCGGGGAAAAGCTATCAGCAGATGGGCCTCAGTATGGGCGCAGAATTCTGGTATCGGGCGCGCCTTGTGGATCGTCTTGGCAATGAAAGCCCGTGGACCGGCTGGGTCCAGGGGATGGCCAGCGATAACTTTGATGACTACTACGAAAACCTGACCGACGCGATCAAGGATACGGCTGCCTGGGAGGAAACGCAGCGCACCATTAGCGAAACACAGGAAGGTATCCGCAATACGCAGCAGGAACTGGAGCAGACCGCTGAAGCTCTGCGTAAGGAAGCCGAAGACCAGGTGAAGCAGGTCAGCCAGGATATTGATGCATCGGCGAAAAGCATCACGGCTGATGTTGACGGGAAGATCTCCGCCGTGAATAAAACCATCACGGATGAGATCACCTCGGTCAATGAGGCTCTCGATTCTGGTCTGGCTCAGGCAAACAAAGGCGTTCAGGAGGCAAAATCCGCCGTCGCAGATGCGAACAAGCAGATCGCAACTGTGAACAAGTCGCTGACCGACAGCATCACCCAGGTAAGACAGTCAGTCACCGATACGGCTGCGGAAATCAACGCCACCATCGACCTGGAGATTGCCAGGGTCAGCAAAACGCTGGCCGACGGCGATGCCGCATTGAATGCGCAGATAAAGACTGCCGAAAATGGCCTTAAGCAGTCGCTGTCTCAGGTCAACACCACGCTGACCAATGCGGTGAAGCAGGAGACCGCGGATCGTATCGCCGATGTTAACGCGAAGGCGTCACAGGCCGCTGATGAACTGCTGGCGGCAACGCAGGGGATTGAGGCGAGTATCGAGAGCCTGACTCAGGTGATGAAGACCGCCGATGAAAATCTGGCGCGGGAAATGTCCAGCCTCGCTGCCGGCGCTAATATCCAGTTCGATTCGCAGGTTATCTGGCATTTCAACAATCAGACGACCGAGGGCTGGACCGGCAGCGCCGGCGTACCGGGTGTGTCACAGGATGGCTGGTTACGCCCGGCGGACAGCGCCACCGATCCGTACATTACCTCTCCAGGCGGGCTGGCTGTCAATGGTGCGGCGTACCGTTTCATCATGCTGCGCTTTCGTAAAACCGGCAAACCAGTCTGGGCGGGTGAGATCCGCTGGGTGTCTGCCGGCGAAAACTTCAATAACACGAAGCGATACATTGTTGCTGAGCCGGAATATGCCGATGGGGTGGCAACCCTGACGGTGCGTGATATTCCGTGGACAGGGAACATTGATCGTATTCGCCTGGACCTGACGAACCAGCAGGATGCCAGCAACTTTATCGAATTCGACTGGATCGCCGTTGGCCGGCCAGCACCCGGCGCCAGTACGGCGGCTTTGCAGGATGTGCGCAGTACGCTGAGTAACGCGCTGACCGCCGAAGCGCAGGCACGCAGCACGCTGGCGGCGCAGATGCGTGGCTCCTATGATGGGAGCGATCTGGAGAAGGTCACCTCCGGGCTGCTGTACCAGGAAAAAACCGCACGCGTTACCGCCATCTCGGCGGAAGTTAAGGCCAGAGAGTCCCTGCAGACGCAGTTTAACGACAACAAAGCTGCTGTTTCTGGTGAACTGAGTTCTCTGACGACAGAGCAGAGCGCGCAGGCGAGCCGTATCGGTGGCCTGGAAACCAGCCTCGGGAAAAAAGCCGATGCAGCCGCGCTGACGTCCCTGACGCAGAAAGTTGAGCAACAGGGCGCCACGCTGACATCGCAGGGCGCCGCGTTAACATCGCTCACTAACCGGGTTGGCCAGACGGAAACGGGCCTGGCTGGTACTAATGAGGCGCTGAGCGGGCTGCAGTCTGTTGTTACCCAGCAGGGTGACAGGATAACCAGCCAGGGTCAGTCCATCACGAAACTGACGAGCGATTTGGGCACGACAAATGCCGCGCTGGCGAAGAAAGCCGAAGCGGCTGCGGTCACTGCCTTAACGCAGCAGGTAGAGCAAAACGGGCAGGATATTCGCAGCAATACTGACAGCATCACCAGCCTGTCGAATCAACTGGTCAATGGCCAGCCGAATCGCTGGTCCCGTCGGATCTATCCGGTGCAACTGGCTAACGCCGGGACAGTCCCGTCATTCAGCGATGTTCGCGCTGTGGCACCAACGGTAGTGGATGAGGTGGCCGACGCGGCCAAACTGGACTTTACGTCCGCCGGCAGCTATCTGATCGCGCTGTATTCCTGCCAGGTGAAAGTGGCCGCAGATACCACCATCACACTGGCGCCCGGCGCCAGGGTTTTTGATGATACCGGCGCCATATTTGTGAATGGGGTTCAGGTCGCCTGGGGTAACGCCAGCTGGAATACCGTCAGTTTTGAACTGAAAGCCGGCTGGAACACCGTTGAGTTTCTGGTGAATCAGTGGACCGGCCAGGCGTATATCAACCTGGGCCTGAAGCTGTCAGACAAGGTTGCTGAGATGTACTCCGGTCTCGGGGTTTCCGCGCTGGCAAACGCAGCCGGCGTGCTCAGCTCGAATGTCAGCCAGATTGGCAACGATGTGGTCAGCAATTCGCAGAACATCACCCAACTCCGGAATGCGCTGACGCAGACAGACGCGAACGTGGCCAGCAAAGCGGATCAGACGGCGATGAACTCGCTAACCGGACGAGTGGAGAAGACGGAATCCGGGCTGACGGCTGCTAACGCCAACATTACCTCGCTGAAATCCGCTGTACGGGCCGGAAACGCATCAGGCGGAGATTTAATTCCCAACCCGACATTTGACCCGGCTTACGACCAGATGGGGTTTAGCGTCGTATCCACGACGGCTGAGGAGGTCCCTCCTGGCTGCCCGTATGGTTATGCGGCCAGAATTGCCAGCCGGGATCACCATCCTAACTTTGCCGCGTTCCCGGCCACGCTTAACGATGTGATTGAGATCAGCGCACTGGTTGCCTGCGGCGCCGGCACGGCGAATTTTAATCTGTATGTTGGCACCGCCGTTCGGCCAGATACGAGCACCGGTGCGCCACTCATGGCGGGTGGCGGGAAATCCCCCTCCGCGACCTGGCAGAGAACCACCTGGCGCTTCAAGGTCACGCAGGCGATGGTGGACAGGGGTTATATCCGCCCGTTCCTGCAGATCTCGCAGAACAGCCCGTATGGCACCGTATGGTTCGTTACGGACTGGCATATGCGAAATGTGACAGCGGCGCAAAAGGTTCAGGATACTGCGGATGCCACGGCGGCGGCGGTTGACTCGCTGACCACCACCGTGACGCAACAGGGTAATCTGCTGACCTCGACCGGCAACCGGACAACCCAGCTGGAAAACGGGCTGGCAACCACCAATGCCGCAGTGGCCAAAAAGGCTGATGCGACAGCGGTGCAGGATTTGACCAATACCGTCACACAGCTGGGCAACGATCTGACTGCTGCGAACAGCGCCATCACGAAACTGACCGGAAATCTGGCGAATACCGATAAAGCGCTGGCGCAGAAAGCCGATGCGACTGCGCTGGCCACGCTCGACACGAAAGTGACGCAGCAGGGTAAAACGCTGGAGAGCCAGAGCAATTCGCTGACGAATCTGTCGAACAGTCTCTCGCAGGTTGCGGCAGATATCGATGCCAGCGGTCAGATACCGGGTAACCTGGTCGTGAATCCATCATTTGAACGCGGGCTGGATGGTTATACCGGGCGGTCAACCGCGACCAGTGTGGTGGAGGTTTCCGCTCCTCACAGCGGGACGCGGGCGCTGAAGGTTGATCCGGGGAGCGTGTCTCCGGGGCAATACATCCCGTTTGTTCAGGGGCGAACCTATGAAATCGGGGTGTGGGTCAAGGAACCCGGAGCGACGACGGATAATGGCGCGGGGAACAACAAGTTGCGGATCGGTAACTCTGCCGGCCAGCCGGTCTTTGAGCGTCCGTACAACAGCGGCACGGTGGGGACAAACTGGACCCTGGTTTCCGGTCGCTGGAAAGCGACGGAGACAGCCAGCCTGCCGGTGACGCTGAGCAACTATCTGATTAGCGGCAGCCGCTACTTCGATGATTTTTACGTCACTGACGTTACCGACCGGGTGGACATCGATGCCACCGCCGGCGCCGTTACCGGACTGACGAGCCGGGTCAGCACAGCGGAAGGGGCTATCACCTCGCAAAGCCAGCAGCTGACGAACCTGCAGAACAGCCTGAACACGACCAACAGCAATGTGTCGAAGAAGGCCGATGCAACGGCACTGACTTCGGTCGATAACCGGGTAACAGAGGCGGAAGGGAAACTGACCACACAGAGCCAGCAGCTGACAAATCTGGCGAATGTGCTGACGGCCACCCGCAACGCTGGCGACAACCTGATCCCGAACTTTGATTTTCTGCAGGGCAGCACGGCCTGGGATATTCAGTATCCAGCCGGTGTGACCTTTGGCGATTTCGGGGACGGGAAAGCGGGGGTCCGGCTGAACCGGACGACTAACACCAGTCCGGGGATCTTCTCCAACAACAATAAGCCGGTGCCGCTGAATGGCCAGCGCAAGTACCGCGTGGTGGTGAAGGCCAAAGGTGTTTCCGGCGCGATGAGTCTGCTGATCCGTCGCCAGAACAAAATCGGCCAGACGGACAGTACGTATGAGGATAAAACGGTCACGCTGACCACTGACTGGCAAACCATCACCTGGGAAACCGGATTGACGGCTGCCGGCGCGGACGGGCAGAACTTCAAACTTTATTCTCATCCGACAAACGGTGAAATCTGGCTCGATTCCGTCCGGGTTTTTGATATCACCGATGAAACCAACATCAAGGCGACCAGCGATGCTGTTTCGTCTCTGACCGGGACGGTGACGAACCAGGGGAACACCCTGACATCACAGGGGCAATCCATCACGGCGCTGAATAACGCGCTGGAAGGGGTCAAAGGCGATGTGGCGAAGAAGGCTGATGCGTCGGCGGTCAGTTCACTGACCAACCGGGTTACCCAGACTGAAAAGGATATCCGTAGCCAGGCCGACAGCCTGACCAGGCTGAATACATCGCTGAAGCAACAGGCAACACGGGGAGCCAATGTACTGCCGGACGGCAGTTTTGAATCCTATGCCGTCGGCGATGTTCTCAGTAATGCCCGCGCTGTTATCACCAGTGAAGCTGCGCACAGCGGGACCAAAAGCCTGCGTGTTACGCGCAGTACGGAGTACAACCCGAACGCGACGGATAATAACGATACCCATATCTTTTCTGGTATGCAGGTTCGCGATAATGCGGTCTATTACGTGGAGGCGTGGGTTAAGTTGCCGGCTGGCTCGACCGCCGATCCGACCGTTTATATGGTGCTAGGATTTTCCTTCCAGGATTCTGCCAATGGCTGGTCGTGGCCTGGCCTGAACGTGAAAGTCTCCGAGTTGTCGGTGGACAACTGGACAAAGGTCAGTGGCTATCTGACCAACAACCGAACCGCACTGAAACAGGCAATGGTGAGGATCTCCATCCCGAATACACCAAAAGTTCGCCTGGGTGACGCCTTCCTGATTGATGATCTGATCATCACTGACGTGACCGATGCGAAAGCGGCGCTCGATGCCGCCGATGCGAATGCGCAGGCGCTTTCCAGTCTGTCCGCGTCAGTCACGCAGAACGGGAAGAATATTACGTCTCAGGGCAGCGCGATCACGAAGCTGCAGTCGGATGTGACGCAACTTGGTAAGGATATCAGCGGCAAGGCCGATGCCAGCGCGCTGACGAATCTGACGACCCGCGTGACGGCTACCGAAGGCAGCCTGAAATCGCAGGGAGACAGCCTGACCAACCTGCAGAACAGCCTGAACACGACTAACAGCAATGTGGCGAAGAAGGCTGATGCAACGGCGCTGCAGAGCCTGCAGAACACCGTTGAACAGCATGGCAGGGATCTGACCACGCAAAGCAGCGCGCTGACGAACCTGGAAAACAACTTTTCCTCCCTGGCCGTTGGCGGGACCAACCTTATCCGCAATGCGGACACACTGGAGGGATGGAGCAGCCGCCACGCCACAGAGACGTATCTGGGCGACCGCGTGGCCTACACCCGGCTGGCGAAAGGTGCATCCGGTTATATCCAGCTGGATGAACAGACGCTGGATGTTACCGGGCGTACTGAATTTGTATTCAGCTTCTATGCGAAAGGTGCCTATAACGGACAGGAAATGGCGAGTTATTTTTATAACCCGTCGAACACTACCACCACGGAAACCAGCCAGGGGGTTAAAGGCGGGGCCGGTGACGGCAAGGCGGTCACGAAACTGACCACCGCATGGGCGCGTTACTGGGTGAAATGGGTTATTCCTGCCACCAGTGGCACCAAACGGCTGATTGCCGCGCGTCTGGAAAGCGCGACGTCTGCCGACAAAGAAGTCTGGCTCTGTCGCCCTCAGCTGGAAACCGGGACCGTGATGACTGACTGGTCACCGAGTCCGGATGATGCGGCCAGCGGTATTACCGCGAACACATCGGCCATTAACAGCCTCACCAGTCGGTTGACGAATGCCGAGGGGCAACTGACCGCGCAGTCTCAGAGCATCACGAATCTGCAGAACAGCCTGAACACCACCAACAACAACGTGGCACAAAAGGCCAGCGCGCAGTCGGTGAGTGATCTCACCAGCCGGGTCACCAGTGCGGAAGGCAAAATCACCTCCCAGGGGCAGGCTATCACGAAGCTGCAGGGCGATTTGAGCAGCACCACCGATAAGGTCAACACCAAAGCGGATCAGACGGCGCTTAACGCGCTGACTGGCCGGGTGGAGAAAACCGAGGCAGGCCTCACGGCAGCCAACAGCAACATCGTCAGTCTGACGGCGGCGGTGAACGCCGGGAATGCTGCCGGGGATGATTACATCCCAAACCCGTCATTTGATCCGGCGTATGACCGCATGGGTTATGACGTGGTGGAGACCACTGCTGCAGGTGTGCCGGCTGACTGCCCGTTCAGGTATGCCGTCCGGCTGGCCGGGCGAGACCATGTGCCAAAAATCAACAACATCGCTGTGACTCCGGGCGACGTTTACGAAATGTCTGCTCTGGTAGCGTGTGGTACCGGCAGCGCTGACTTTAATTTCTACATCGGTCGGGCCACCACTGCTACTGGTGGTATTGGGGCGAGAGCGTCCGGGGGAAACACCAAGACCACCACCGCGTGGAAACGAGCCACCTGGCGCTTTACTGTGCCGGCAGACACGAACTTCCTGCGACCGTTCCTGCAGGTTAATCAGAGCAGCCCGTTCGGCACTGTCTGGTACGCTGCCGACTGGCATATGCGTAACGTGACGGCGGCGAACAGTGCGCAGAAAACCGCAGATGCGACCGCAAAAGCGGTGGATTCACTGACCACCACGGTTAGCCAGCAGGGCGATACGCTCAGCAGCATCGGCACGCGGACCACCTCGCTGGAGAACAGCCTCCGGTCGACAAACGATACGGTGAGTAAAAAGGCTGACACGACAGCGGTGACGCAGCTGCAGGGCACGGTGACGCAGCAGGGGAATGACATCGCGGCAGCCAACAGCGCGCTGACAAAACTCAGCAGCGATCTGGCCACGACGAATGCGAATGTGAACAAAAAAGCGGACGCAAGCGCGATGAACACCCTGCAGAACCAGGTCACTGAGCAGGGCAAAACACTCAGTGCACAAGGGGATTCTCTAACGCAACTGAGTAACAGCCTGAGCCAGACGGCAGCGGATATTGACGCCAGCGGGAAAATGCCGGGCAACCTCATTGTCAACGGCAGTTTTGAGCGCGGCGCGGCGGGCTTTACCGGCTGGAGCAGTACCGCGACGGTGGCCGATTTACAGGTTCCGCATTCGGGTAACAAGGCGCTGAAAATGTCCGCCGGCCAGTCGAACCTGGTCGGGCAGGAAATCAGTATCACGCAGGGTCGTACCTACCGCATGGGGGTATGGGCGAAGCAGGACCCGGGAACCACGATTAAAGATGCGGGTAACACGAAGTTTCGTGTGGCCGACAGCACTGGCCTGCTGGTCGGCTCAAACTACGGACCGTTTAGTTCTGGCTGGCAACTGGTAACGTTTGACTGGAAAGCCACGAAGACCACGACGGCCAGTTTCCAGCTGACGACCTTCCTCAGCGCGGGGGCAATGTATTTCGATGATTTTCATGTCCTCGATGTTACGGATGAAAAGGATATCGCAGCTAATGCCGGGGCCATTTCTCAGATGAATACCCGCGTCACCGCTGCTGAAGGGGCTATCACCACCCAGGCGCAGCAGCTGACGAAACTCAGCGGCGATCTGGCCGTCACGAATGCGGCGGTCAGTAAGAAGGCCGAGCAAAGCGCTGTCACCGGGTTGACCACCCGGATGACGTCTGCCGAGGGTAAACTGGATTCGCAGTCGCAGCAGCTCACCAGTCTGCAGAACAGCCTGACCACGATGAATACTGAGCTGGGTAAAAAGGCTGACACGTCCGCGGTGAGTTCACTGACCGGTCGCGTAAGCCAGGTGGAAAACACCATCACCAGCCAGTCGCAGAGCATCACGTCGCTGACCAGCACCATCAATACCATCCGCACTCAGGGAGCTAATCCGTGGGTTGACGGTACGTTTGAAAGCTACAGCGATGGCCAGGTGCTGGGCGGGAACGGCACAGCCGTTGTGGTGGCGTCTCAGAAATTCACCGGCAATAAGAGCCTGCAGGTGAGTCGAGGAGCGAACAATAACGGCAACAGCGATAAACAGCTTGGGAGCTGGCAGTCAGTCCGTGAGGATGCGAAGTTCCGGTTTGAGTTCTGGGCTATGATGCCGGCGGATCAGGCGCCATCCTCCGGGTGGACAACGCTGGTCGGTATCCAGTCACAGAATGCTGCCGGGCAAAATGCCTGGCAGGCGGCGGTCACTGTCAGCGAAGCCTCTCTGGGCGCGCGCGATAAGTGGGTGAAATTCACGGGGATCGCCAGTAACAACGGGGCAGGCAGAACACGCGCGGTGGTCTGGATCTCCACCCGCGGCGCCACCGGCAACGGTACCCCTGGCTATTCACTGTATATCGACGATCTGGTCATCACGGATGTTACCGATGCGAAAGCGGCACAGGATGCCTCAGACGCGACGGCGAGTGCCGTGAGCGGCCTGACGGCGCGCGTAACGGATGCCGAAGGGAAAATCACTGCCCAGGCGCAGCAGCAGACGGCACTGGCCACGAAAGTGGATAACGCCAACTCCCGCGTCGATAACATGGCGAAGACGCTGAGCGACAGCCAGAGCACACAGGCCAGCCTGAATACCTCGCTTCAGTCGCAGATTGACGCGCAGGCGGCCGCCAACATCAAAAACCAGACGACGCTGGACAACACGATTAAATCGGTGGCCAGTATCACCAGTACCCAGCAGACGCATGCAACGGCACTGGAGGCGCTGGCAACGCAGCAGACGACCCTGACATCCAGTGTCGGGGATCTCAGCGCCTCCGTTCAAAACACCGCTAAAACCGTGGCGGATGTGAATGGTACGGTGAGTTCGCTGTGGTCGATGAAGGTTGAGACGGTTAACGGGAAGAATGTTGGCGCGGGGATTACGCTGGGCAGCAATGGTGAAACAAGCGACATGATCCTCTATGCCGACCGCTTCTCGCTGTTTAACCGTAACAATGCGACGGCAGTGCCGGTGATGATTGCCGAAGGCAATGAACTGTATATCGATACGGCACGTATCAAAAACAGTTCCCTGACCTCAACTAAAATCGCGGACGGTTCCATCACGAACGCGAAGATCGGCAACGAGATCCGCTCGAATAACTTTGTTGACGGGTCGCAAGGCTGGCGTATCGCCAAGGATGGCTCTTCGCAGTTCAATAACGTGATCGTTCGTGGCAGGGTCGAAGCGAATAGCGGCGTGTTCCGTGGCACTGTCCAGGCGGATGCGTTCATCGGTGACATTGCGGTGGCAAAAGGTTACGACAGCCTGACCTTCCGCCGCAACCAGACGGTACAGCGGAACGGTGCGTATCAGAACAGGGGGTATAGCATGACAGTGGTTCTGGCCTGCACCCTGGTGTGCCAGACCTATGGGACGGGCAGTGGCCTGGGGTATACCTCTGATATTACGTTCAACATTGGTGGGCAGGAGGTAACCCGCCGTATCTTCGTCGATGCCGGTAATATCACAGCTGGCACCACGGCCTTTGAATTGCGGTTTGCCGCGCGCCTGGATGCTGACTACAACAATGTCGGCTTCTTTATCAAGGCTACAGGTCGAAATGCCGCGATTGATTACACCTGCACAGTCGAGAACATCACCGCAACCGCCTTCCGAACGGACAGCAGTTCATTTAGCTAACAAAGGCCCCGCTAGGGGCCTTTTCTTTTTCCAGGGAAAACCATCCAGGAGGAATTTTATTATGGCGATGTATGAAGTCGGCACCGTCACGGGTGCAGCGTCGCAGGCACGGGTGACAGGTGCGACAACAAAATGGTCACAGGAGGCGCTGGGGATACTGCCCGGGTCGATTCTGGTGGTCTACCGCAGCGGTAGTGCTGACCTGTATGCGATCAAATCTGTGGACAGCGACACGCAACTGACGCTGACCCGGAATATCACCACCGCATTTTCCGGTGCCTGTTACGGCATTATTACCGCTGAAACCGCCAGCACCTCGTCGTTTGCTAACCAGCTGGCCAGCGCATTTGCATTCTGGCGTAGTGTGGTGGAGGGCTGGTCGATGGCCCTGACCGGCAGCGGCAATATCACCCTGACTGACCCGATCACCGGAAAGCAGGTGACCGTACCGGCGATAGCCGGGATGGCGAAGGCATCGGATCTTAACGCACTGGCAAAACTCACTGGAGGAAACGACCTCGACGGCTCGCAGGTTATAACCAGCGATAATGCCGGTTTTATTCTTGGCAGGAACAACGATATTGGACTGGTCAAAAAATCAGGCACCTACGGGAAGCTGATGGTGGGCAGCGGAACGCGCTTCAGCGTGGTGAAAGGAAATAAGGCGACCATCAGCCCTGAAGATACCCAGACGGAGATTATGGGGGTCGATAGCGCCGGCAATCTGGCTGTTCCGGGCAACATCAGCGCGGGGAAATATTTTGCGCAGGCCATTGAGCTATCGATGAGTACGCCATACATCGACTTTCATTTCAACGATAGTACCGCCGATTACACAACACGGCTTATCGAGAACGTAGCAGGTGAGCTGACTCTCGAAGGGGCCTTTATGTGTAAAAAGCATCTATACGCCTGGGGAGCACTCATGGCGAGAAGCGTTGCCCCGAGCAATCCAGCGAATGGACAACTGATCACCGGCGCACCGTTCCAGTCGATGATTCAAGGGCGTGGCGGCTTTGGCGATGCCCGTGGTGCGGTAGCAAACTATTATGTTGAGGAGTCTGTGGGTTCGGAGCACAGGGCGGTTGTCTATCTCGATGGTTATGGCCGAACTGATGCATGGATCTTCCGTGCTGGCGGCACCATTTCCACTGGCAAAGGGGACGTCCTGACCACCGGCTCAGACGTGCGGCTTAAAGAGGATTTTACGGAATCTCGGGAAGGTGCCTCCAGGCGCATTAACGCGCTGGGGGTATGCGAGTTCAACATGAAGGGTGAAACGCGCCGGAGGCGTGGATTTATCGCCCAGCAGGCTGAAAAAGCTGACGATCTGTATACTTTCCTCGGCATCGAGCAGGAGATTGATGGCGAAAAATTCAGAGTGATGAATGTGGATTACACGGCAATCATCGCCGATTTGGTGACCGTGGTACAGGATTTGCTTAGGCGAGTTGACGCCCTAGAAAGTTGAGGAGCATAAAAAATCCCCCGGAGGCACTTGCCGGGGGCAACTGAAACGACATTAATTGCTGTGTACATCACAGAATAATTTGAAGTAAACGATAAGTAAGTTCAAGTAAACTTCTACTGGTCAGATGTTGTGTCGTTTTTTAATAACCTACCAAAATTAATAATGCAATAGTGCTAAATCCTGTTGGGTTTTCATGTTTAAGGATTTAAAACTAAAGTATTACTTTCCATCAGATAGAAATCATAAAGATAGATTCAGGGTAATGGATGCTAAATATTATTATTGACACGTTTATAATTAATTGAGGTGCAATCTTGTAATTTTTACACCCATGTTATAAATTTGTAATGCAGGGCGGTTTTATCTTGTTATTTAGTGGGTTGTAGTGATATCGGTTCTTAGCGATTTTTAATAGGCTTTCTATGTTAACAAATTTCCCGGATGAAAAATACATTTCTGATAGAAATTCATCGTTTATTAAACGAGTATATTTTTTACGTCAGATAGGTGTGGTTCTTTGCTTTCTCCCTATATACTCTGTCCTCCAGGAGCAGTCACATCAAAAAATAACAATAGCCTTGTTAATTCTTAATGCACTCATCTGGCCATCGGTTGCTTATCTGGCAAGCATGATGTCGAAGGATATGCTGGGTACTGAAAAAAAGAATATGATACTTGATTCATTCTGGGCTGGTATCTGGATAGCCGTAATGCAAGTTAGTCCAATTCCATCATTATTCATAATTTCAGTTCAAATAGCTGATCGCTATGCTGCTGGTGGATGGAAAATTTTAAAACCAGCATTAACGTGTATGATGATTAGTTTCCTGACAGTTTGGTTAGCAAATGATTTCAGATATACGATTGAATTCAGTACCCGAACGGTATTGCTTTCTTTACCCTTGGCAACCTGCTATCCCATTGTATTGAGTGTGGTTTCAAGACATTTATCTATAAAGTTGAGGAAAAGAAGGGAGTTACTGGAAAAGCAGGCCCTGATGGATCCTGGTCTAGATCTTCCAAATCGCCGTTTTTTTGAGCAGAAAATGGAAAGTGCTTTTCGTGCGACGCGTAAAAAAAGAATTCATTCATATCTTATGCTCATTGATGTTGATAATTTTAAAAAAATTAATGATACCTATGGTCATGAAGTAGGCGATGCGGTGTTATCTCGTATATCAACAATATTACGAGAGTGCGCTGGTGTGAAGGACGTGCCAGCAAGGATTGGTGGCGATGAGTTGGCTATTATTGTTAACAACAGTAATAACAAGCTTGTTATAGCTATGGTTCATTTAATTCAAAAAAATATTAAAGATCTTTCATTGCCTTCCCACAAAGATATGTACTGTACTGTCAGTATCGGTATTTCTTGTGCAGAAAATAAAGAATCAATCATCGAGTGGATCAAAGAGGCTGATGAAATGCTATATGAAGTTAAACGTAACGGAAAGAATGGATATTGCATGCCAAATAATTGAAGAAGATATGATTTCTTTTCTCATGATTTTATACATATATATGTTTAAGAACGTTTATTATCCACAATTGTAACAAGGATAAATCTCTTCGAAACCATAAGCGCCTTTCAACTTACATTGGACATCTGCCACCCAAGTCATTCGCGTAATGCAACTATCTGATCCAAATAGCTTTAATATTGAAATCATGTTTCTTTTTTAACCTTCCTTTTCATTTGATTTGAATGATCGATCGATACTCAAAGTATGATAGTTTTTGCCTATCATTAGATCGTTATCGATCATTTTAAACTATTTCTCTTTCATATTTAATTATGACACGATTAGGATTATTCTTAGTTCCGGTGTTTTTTTAATGATAAAGAACAGTGTGGAAATAGAATCCTGTAGATTTGTTTTAGAACCATCTTACAAAAAAGATGGTTCTGTACATTCTTGGGAAATTCTCACGAAAAATGTTAAAAAAAAGAATGCTAATGGTTATCTTGCTAATGAAAGTGCTTTTTGTTTCAGCACACTAAGTGACAAAGAAAAAATCGATTTGTTTAATAAACAGATATTGACAATTGAAGAAATTGATGCTTCTAAATTGAAGTTAAAGCCAGTTTCGTTGAATGTTGACAGCCTAATTAGCGATTATATCTTGAATGATAAATATATTAGCGATTACTTAAAAAAACAAAAAAACATTGCCTTTGAGATTAACGAAGAGTTTCATGAATTTAATACTAAATGCTGTATGATTGACTTAAAGTGTCTTTCGAAATTGTGTCCAGTATGGCTGGATGATTTTGGGAGGGGTTTAACAAGTATTACAATTATTCAGATGTTTAATTTTGAATGTATAAAAATCGATAAAGATTATTTCTGGGAAATACAGTATGAGAGTAAATTATTTAAGATATTAAATGAAGTAAAATCATACTGCAATTTCGTAATTGTTGAGGGAGTTGAGACAATAGAACAAAAAAATAAAGTACATTCTGTTGTTGATTGCGCTTGCCAGGGAAGGTTGTGGATGAGCGATTACTATTATGTCGAGATTTAAAATAAATGATAACAAAAGATAAAAAATGTCCATTTTGTGGTGCATATTTAATTGCTGAGGACCACTGCCAAAGTTGCCATGCATTTCAGATTAAAGGATATGTATCAAGAGACGCTCGCACAAGAATTAATTTGGTATCTATCGGCACGTCTTTACTGGTTGCGCTCTTTGGAATCTTAGTTGTGTTTCTGGTATCTTTCGGTATCGGTGCATATATTGCTATAATTGCGTTTTCTCTTGTTTTTTATTTTATTATGAAAAAGATTCTTTATTTAAAAGAAGAGAAAAAAGGGAAGATGGTATGGAAAAGAGCAATAATCACATGGTAGATAATTATTAAAATAATATTATAGTGATGGTGCTTTCAATGAAAGCCTCGAATTTCGAGGCTTTTTTATAGTATTTTTATAATGCTTTCAAAGCATGAATTAGAACATCCGAAATATTTAACCCGACTCACAGGGAGTGAGTATTATTGGCTAATAATTCACCCTCCAGATGAGCTGAAAAACTCAAAGCCAGTTATCAAAACTGAAAATATACTAATGAATTTCAATAGGTTAGGGCTTAGGCTAAAAACATTAACCACATATCAAAAACACCTATTTTTCTTTTTAAATCAATAAGTAATGATGTTGTTAGTTAACTACTGCTGCGCCACATGCAGTGGTTCGAAGCCGCAGACCTGATCGTTAAAGGCATGGAAGGCGCTATCGCCGCCAAGACCGTGACCTATGACTTCGAACGTCTGATGGAAGGCGCTAAACTGCTGA
>PPYE01539740.1_pt1 | contig 54926 bp, 50 predicted proteins | sample 1559881 | NCBI WGS metagenome assembly PPYE01 (sample SAMN08240022, study PRJNA423297) | Human gut metagenome, whole genome shotgun sequencing project.
ATTGCACTTAAAAACTTTTTGTTCATAATAGAAAAACTTTAAATTTATAAATTTAAAAAACTAAAATTGATTATACATATTAATCTCATTATTAATATCTTAGTTCGTTTATTACCTGTAGTTCCCGTTTCCTCCTTTCCCGTGACTGATAAGACAAAGGTGACACACCCGCAACCTTACTGAAAGCTGAATAGAAAGCGCTTTTAGAAGCGAAACCGCAACTACGAGGCAAGTCATTCAATGCACAACGACCGAAACTAAGAAGCTCCTTGGCATATTCCACACGATAGCCGTTCACAAGCTCCTTCAAGTTACAGCCAAAGTATTTGTTTACTACATTACTCAGGTAGGTCTGGTTTGTTTCAAGCAAATCGCTCAGTTTTTTCAGCGAAAGCGAAGTGTCAAGGAATATCTGACGTATCTCAAGCTGGTACAATATAGCTTTATATATACGACAGTCCACTTTACGAATATTCGCTTCCTTGCCGACAAACTCCTCCTCCCAATGCCGCTGGGCGGCCTTGAAAAGCAAGTTCTTCTGCCGCTCGGAAACGGCACTACTTCGTTTACGTCTTAGAAATAGATATTCCATCTGCTCTATGTTAATTTCATTCATTCTCATCGCTTCAAAGACATACTTTATCATATAATAAAGGAACTTAAAAACGACATTTTCTATAGATCTCTTACCAAGAGATCTATAGAAAGTAACTAATGAACAATATATCAACATATTATATCCTATTTCAAATAGGATAAAGGAGTATAAAAATGGACTTGGAAGCTTATTTTTTATATAAATTCCTATTTTTTTTGCCAAAAATGTATTAGTTCTCAAAACTTTGCTTATTTTTGCACAGAAAATGTATATCTCTTGGTAAGAGATATACAAATAAGTATATATAAAAGAAGGAAACAATCAATTGTTAATCAATTGATTACTATCACAAAAAAGAGATTCTCTCCTTAAAAAAGATTCACCGAAATAATTTGAACAAACTCTTTGAACGGAAATCGGTCAACAAGTTTCAAGCATCAAGCCAACTTAATCACTTTACGAAGTCAATTTCTCCAGAAAAGAACTTAAAGAAACATTATTTCCTGAGCCGATAAACCGGTAACTTGGGCAATTTACATCAGATGCAATACCGACCTGTTTCATTTTTAGCATTCTTCCTTACGACCTGTTTCAAATCCTTCCTAAAGACCTGTTTCGAGTCCCTCTTTAAGGTCCTCCTCACGTCCTTTCTTCAATTGGGTAGACATTACGCTATACCAATCACGGAAGCTCTTCAAATTTTCCCAATGTTCACCAAACTCCCTAGAGGTGAATTTCGCAATCTCGGCAGCCTCGAAAAAACGATCGAATACACGGCTCCGCAACGCACACAGACGCTCAAGAAGGGAAGATAGATTACGCAGAACGAACAGGCATTTGTCAAACATGCCCTCCACCTTATCTTCCTTCTTGTTGAACTTCAGGATTTCAAGAAGTCCGAAGCGGCACTACCCAGTTGCTGCAAATTTTGCTTGATAGCATCGTGAGTAACAAAGAAATGATCGAGCATAGCTTTCAGATATTCGTCCAATTGGCCTTCTTTGGGAGTAAAGACCGTATGACATTTGGAATGAAGCCCCACGTTTTTCTCATCCTCATCCGCCGTAAAGACAGTGGTCACCAACGAATCCACATTGACCAGATTGACAATCTCTTTTAAGTAAGGTAAAGCCGGATTATCCATACTGATAGACGCCCACCACGGATTCCATATCATGATGAACCGGGCCTCATCCTCCACCGCAATATAAAAATCATCACCTTGATATTTAAAGACAATATGTCCTTCCTCATTGGTTTCCGGCTGACAGCCTATCTTTTTGAGCACAGCTATAACCAGCTCTTCCGTACCGATATCCTCCAAGTCTTCCTTTGTCATACGGTCCAAACGGTCTCTACGTTTTTTACGCTCATGACGGATGCGAAGAACTAAAAATGCAAGCGGCCACAATGCCAATGCAATAACAGCGATTAGAATGGTGAGGTCAGTCATATCTGTTTGCGATTTAAGGGTTCAACATCAAAATACAGATAGTTGCTACACTATGCTAAACAAATATAGCAATTATAATCTTAAAAACATCTATTTCCATCGATTTATTTCAAGTGTTTCTTTATCCAAAGCAAATGCCCGTATTCTGTGTCTTCAGAAGTCCAGTGCTCGTTGACTGGAGTAATCAACGCCTCTTTCGGACAGTTCAGTACATTATAGACAATGTAACTGGTAGTAGGAGGACAAGTATTGTCATTAAATCCCCATGTCATATAAACAGGAACAGTAATCTGTTTGGCAAAATTCACCACATCATAATATGCAAGGGTCTTCATCTTGGCAGGTGTATCCATATCTACCGTATTCTTAAAAAGATGAGGATATCCCCCGGCACGGCCGGCTTTGTAACCTGCCATATCACTTAAAGCGGGATGGTTTGCCACACATGCCGTAACACGCTTGTCAAGTCCTGCCGTAATCAAAGCCAAAGCTCCCCCTTGGCTCCCCCCTTGCACAATAACATTTTTACCATCCCATTCAGGTAATGAAGTCAGCAAATCAATGCTGCGGACGCAAGCCAGATAAACCCGTTTCATATAATAATTTTCACGGCTATCCAAGCCGTTTACCAAATAACCGTTTTCCCGACTACTGAAAGCGCGGCTTATTTCGCCGAAAGTGTCCTCATCCAGCTCCGGATTCAAGCCGTGGATTTCTATCTCAAAGCGGATACAGCCTTCTTCCGCATAATATTTATGCCTCATAGGCCCTTTGATCGTCTTGATACCGGCCCCCGGAGGACAAAGCACTACCGGATACTTTCCTTCCGCCTTAGGATAGAACAGATAACCATAAATACACTGGTTCTGCTTATTCAGCTGAAGTCTGATCAAGTAACAGTCTATTTTGTCCGTAGAATATTTCTCTACGTACTCTTTAGTATAAGTCAGAGGGAACTGGGCTGCTTCCGCCTTAGTCTTATTCCAGAATTCATTAAAATCAGAAGGCAACTGGGTATAGGGTTGAAGCTTCTCAGGAGAGAAGCCGACTTTGATATGGTGGGAATAAGTTTTACCTCCTAGTTTAGCCGTCAGACGACAATCACGAAAACCGGGCTCTTTCATTGTCCCCATAGAAATAACCGCTTTTCCATTCTTCAGTTTTACAGTTCCCTTGGTATCCGAAGGCATCATGTCGCCTCCCAGCTCATATAAAACCTCCACACCATCTTGCGGAATACCATATTTATAGAACTGAACCTCAATCTTCGCTTTCTCGCCTGTCTTGTACAACCAGTCGGCATGATCGGGTACAGTTACCCAAAGCACATCACTCCGATAAGGATAATTTTCGGCCGCTGCTGAAAGAACGAACAAGACAGCCCCAATAAGCATGCTTAAAAATCTGTTTTTCATTGTAATTCTATTTAATGGTTCTAAAAATCAGTATTAAATCTGCGTAACTCCGCACGCAAGGCACGAGCTCTCCCTCCTGTCATACTATCCAGCAATTCCCAAAAACGAGGACCGTGATTCATTTCCTTGGTATGAGACAATTCGTGTAACAGTACATAGTCCATCAAATGGGGAGGCAACAACATCAAATAACAGGAAAGATTGATACTGCCTGTCCCCGAACAACTTCCCCATCTTCCCTTGCTGCCGGTAATCTTCACACGTTTAAATGGCAAATGATACTGTTCGGACAAGGCAGATAAAAGAGATGGCAGATACTCTTGTGCATTTTTCTTCATGGCACGGATGATGGCATTACGTACCAGCCTTTGTACTTCAGGTAAAGAAAAATCCACATTCCTCGGACAGATAATCTTGACTCCCTCCTCGGTAAAACGTACGGAAAAGCAAGTAAAGTTACCTTGCTCCAGCCATAAACGGAAACAGGGAGTGTGAATACGAAAATTTAGATCAATCGGTTTCTTGCTCACTTTCCTCCAGTCCTCCAACAGACGTTGCCTGTATTGCTCCACCACCTCCAGCACTTTGCTGCTTAAACTATAAGGAGGAACAGTAACATGCAGTCCGTCGGGCTTTACCCGCATAGTAACATTACGCGCCAGCTTGTGTGTACGCACTATAATACGGTCAAAATCTTTATCCGGAAGTACTCTTTTAGTTGCCATACGGATACAAAGATACAGCTTTCCAATAAAAAAAGGCAGAGATTTGCAACTTTCCAGGAATCTTCACCGTCTAATTAACAGAAACCAATTAAATATATATATTACCATGAGAACAAAAACTATTTATTTTTTCAGTCTTTTTCTGACAATCACAATGATGACAGGCTGTTTCCACATATCATCAGGCCCGAAACCCAGCAAGAGTAAAATGACCAAAAAATATAGCGTAACTCCTTTCAATAAGATAGAGAACAAAGCACCTGCCAACATTGTCTTTACTCAAGGGAATGCGACCAAAGTAGAAGCCGACGGTCCGGATAATTACATCCCCCAACTCATTGTCATGGTCAAAGACAGTACGCTGAGTATCAGTATGGATAAAGACAAATTCAAAAACTTCAAAAGTTCAAAAATCAATATCTCAATTACCAGTCCGGTTTTATGCAATATCAAGCAAAGAGGTGTAGGAAGTATTTATCTGAAAGACAGCGTGAAAGTAACAGATCTTTCTATCAGTGCCGAAGGTGTGGGGAGTATTGAAGCAAATGCATTAATGGCACGTTCCATCAAAGTATCCCAAGAAGGAGTAGGAAGTATCAATTTAAAGGGGCAGGCCGGTCATGCGACATATTATTTGGAAGGAGTAGGCAGCCTGAAAGCAAAAGACATGATTGTTTCTGATGTGGTAGTTGAACAAAACGGTGTGGGAAGTGTTTCTTGTTATGCATCCGGGACGATAAATATCAGTGCCCAGGGAGTAGGAAGTGTAAACTACTACGGTGACCCTCGGGTTACCGGACTAAAAAAATCCGGAATCGGAAGCGTTAAGAGCAAATAACTCATTTCATAACTCTCTCTTTACATTAAATTATCTACCAAGCAAAAAAGGATTACTGCTCACGCGGTAATCCTTTTTAAAATTATTTAGTTAGTTAATTTAAAATTTGAGAGAATTGAAACTTCACAGCCTCGAATTAAAAAGTTGTTTTAATAAGCACAGAATCCTGATACTCATCGTGTACCGATACCGTATCACTATCACCGCCTTCCATAGCGTGTTGCATCACTGTACCCATAAGAAACAACACGGCAATCATTGCAGCCGCTTTAAACAGAGGCATAAAGCGCGTACGCATAGTCAGACGTTGCGCTTTTACCACCGGTCTTTCTATCCGGGTCAGGATTCTGGTATCAAAATCATCGCCCAAACCTTTCTCCTTCTCCACATCCTGATAAGCAAACAACTGCTTGTAACGGAGTAAATGAGCAGGCACTTCCTTCTGACGAAAGAATGAACGTAGTATTTGCTCTTCTTCCAATGAAGTTTCGCAATTCCAATAACGTTCCAAAAGCTGTTCAATATATTTATAATCCATAATCCTCTATTTCAGTGTATCTTTGTTTTATCTTCTGCCGGGCACGGAAAAGGGTTACTTTCACCTGTTCTTCCGTAATCTGCAGAATATCTGCAATCTCTTTATAACTCTTTCCTTCCACATCCCTCAACTGCATATATCCTGCACCACATCCTCCGCTTCAGCACTATTCAGCGTAATACGAAGCGCCAACCTGTAGAGTTTGTCTTTCAGGGGCAGAATATCGTTTCGGAAACTGATCTCTCGCATTGCTCTGTAATAATGACGGGTGAGTTACACTAAAGTTACACTCACCCGCCTGTTTTTTTTGAATTATTTTTTGATTACGGTTCCACTTCCTTCATTAATGGCTGATGCTAAGGTTATTACCACCTGACTGACTCCTGCATCAATGGCAGAAAAAGAATTTTCCAGCTTGGGAATCATCCCTCCTTGAATAATGCCTTGCGCTACAAATTCTTTAAACTCTTCAGGAGTAATGACAGGAATTACACTGTCATCATCATTTTCGTCACGCAATACGCCCTTTTTCTCAAAGCAATAAACCAATGTCACATCAAACAAGGACGCCAATGCTTTGGCGGTTTCTCCGGCAATGGTATCAGCATTGGTATTCAGCATGCTTCCTTTACCGTCATGGGTCAATGGAGCCATAACAGGCACAATGCCCTGACGGATCAATGTCGCCAGGAAACCGGCATTTACTTTCTCCACATCACCAACAAAGCCATAGTCCACGTCTTTTACCGGACGCTTTACCGAACGGATCACATTCATATCGGCTCCGGTCAGTCCAATGGCATTCACACCTTTTGCCTGAAGGCCGGCTACAATATTCTTGTTCACCAGTCCGCCATATACCATGGTTACCACTTTCAGCGTTTCTGCATCCGTAATGCGGCGGCCATTCACCATCTTGCTTTCAATCCCTAGTTGTGCCGCCAGTCTGGTAGCAGAGCGCCCGCCACCGTGTACCAACAACTTATAACCTTCTATAGCAGAGAAATCAGCCAACAACTGATTAAGTGTAGACTCTTCCTCTACAATTTTTCCACCTACTTTTATGATAGTCAGTTTCTCTTTCATACTATTATTCCAAATAAGTATATCCGTACAACCCGGAACGATAATTAGAGAGGAATTCTTTTCCTTCCTCTACAGAAATTCTTCCTTCCTTCACTGATTTGGTCACCCAGGTTTCCAGTGTACGCACCAGTTTCTTCGGGTTATATTGTACATAATCCAAAACCTCGGCCACCGTTTCACCATCAATTACCTGATCAATAGAATACCCTTTGTCATCCACCGTAACATGCACCGCATTGGTATCTCCAAACAAATTGTGCATATCACCCAGAATCTCCTGATAAGCACCAACCAAAAATACACCTATATAATAAGCGTCTTTTCCCTTCAACGAATGTACCGGCAGGTCATGCGATACATAACGGGTAGAGATAAAATTGGCAATCTTTCCATCCGAATCACAAGTGATATCCTGCAAGGTAGCATTTCTGTCGGGCTTCTCATCCAGACGCTGGATAGGCATGATAGGGAATATCTGATCTATCGCCCACGAGTCCGGCAACGACTGGAACAACGAGAAATTACAAAAATATTTATCAGCCAGCAGTTTGTCCAGTTTGCGGAACTCATCGGGCGCATGTTTCAGCCCCGAAGCAATCTGATTGATCTCACGGGTCACCGACCAGTACAGACGCTCTATCTGGGCACGGGTCTTCAAATCCACAATACCGTGGCTGAATAAATCAAGTGCTTCCTCACGTATCTGCTGTGCATCGTGCCAAGCCTCCACCATACGGCTCTGATTCAGATTATCCCATATCTCATAAAGTTCATGTACCAGTTCATGATCATTTTCACCCACTTCGAAATCCTCATCCATTTCGGGCAGAGTCGCCGTTTCCAGCACCTCGAAAATCAGCACGGAGTGATGGGCGGTCAGTGAACGTCCGCTTTCGGTAATAATATTCGGATGAGGAATTCCATTCTTGTCACTGGCATCCACCAGTGTAGAGATAGAGTCATTCACATACTCCTGAATAGAGTAGTTCACACTGCTTTCACTATTGGCAGAACGAGTTCCGTCGTAATCCACACCCAAACCGCCGCCGATATCCACAAATTCCACATTAAATCCCATCACATGCAACTGCACATAGAATTGCGATGCCTCACGCAGAGCTGTCTTGATACGGCGTATTTTAGTCACCTGGCTGCCTATATGAAAATGAATCAGTTTCAGACAGTCCTTCATGTCTTTCTTTTCCAGAAAATCAAGCGCTTCCAGCAATTCACTGGATGTCAAGCCAAACTTACTGGCATCTCCTCCGCTATCTTCCCATTTACCACTTCCCGAAGAAGCCAGCTTAATGCGGATACCTATGTTAGGACGCACATTCAGCTGCTTTGCCATTTTGGCTATCAGGCGTAATTCATTCATTTTCTCCACTACCAAGAAAATGCGTTTCCCCATCTTCTGTGCCAGCAGAGCCAGCTCGATATAACTTTCGTCCTTATATCCGTTACAGATAATCAATGAATCCGAATCTGTATTCACAGCTATCACCGCATGAAGTTCAGGTTTGGAACCGGCTTCCAGTCCCAAATTGAATTTCTTTCCATGACTGATGATTTCTTCCACTACAGGACGCATCTGATTTACCTTGATAGGATAAATGATAAAATTCTGGGCCTTATACCCATACTCATCAGATGCCTGCTTAAAGCAGTTCGCGATTTTTTCAATACGATTATCCAGAATATCCGGAAAACGGACCAGCATAGGAGCTGCCACATCCCGCAATTGCAACTCATCGACCAACTCTTTCAAATCGACCTCAACGCCGTCCTTACGAGGAGTTACCACTACATGACCTTTGTCATTGATACCAAAGTACGAAGTTCCCCACCCTGTTATGTTGTAGAGTTCTTCCGAATCTTCAATACGCCATTTTCTCATTTCTTCTTCTGTACAAAGAGTGTGTATTTTACTATATATAATTATTTATTCAATTTCTTTCTCAAGCTGTCAACAGAGGCTTGAATTTGTCTTTTATCCTCCAGCTCATCAGCCTTAAACAGATGTTTCGCCTTTGAATAAAACGGATGTCTTTTCTGTAACGCCTCACAGATAAAATCCATCAGTTCCTCATCACTTTTATTTGCTAACAATGGACGTTGCTGCTTGGCCACTCTCAGACGGCGGAACAATACGGCAGGTTCCACATCCAGAAACACCGTATCACCGCAATCATTCATATACTCCATGTTATCAAAAAAACAAGGTGTTCCTCCACCGGTCGAAACAACCACATCTTCAAACTCGGCCACTTCGTGCAACATTTTCCGTTCCAGTTCCCGGAATCCGTCTTCTCCGCGTTCCAAGAACAGCTGTTGAACGGTTTTATGGAAACGTTCCTCGATAAACCAGTCCAAATCAATGAAATTCAGACTCATTTCACGGGCAAACGCCTTACCTAGAGTCGTTTTGCCCGCGCCCATATATCCTATTAAAAATATACGTGTCATTTTTTTGCTTTTGCAGTGCCCTTTACCTTGGAAGCCGCCTTACTTTTTGCGGATTCTTCGGGCTTTTCGGACTCCTCTTCCATATTCACGGTTCCCCTGTTTCTTGAAGCCGCTTTCGTTTTACGCGTTTCCGCCTTGCTTTTCTGCAATTCAATCACCTTAAAACAAGCCTCCAGACTTAAATCTGCCGGTTCTACATTCTCAGGAATCTTATAATTCTTTTTCTGATAACTGATGTATGGGCCGTAACGTCCGTTCAAGACCTGCATATCAGGGTCAGCATCGAATACTTTAATAAACTTCTTCTCCTGCGCTTCTATCTTATTCTTGATCAACTCTACCGCCTCATCCAAAGAAATCTCCATCGGATCCGTTCCTTTAGGAATAGAAACAAACAGTTTGTCATAGCGCACGTATGGTCCGAAACGCCCTACTCCTACCGTTACCGTATGGCCGTCATAATCCCCCAACGTACGGGGAAGCTTGAACGCATCCAATGCTTCTTCCAACGTAATGGTTTCCATCGACAATCCCTTTGTCAACTGCGCAAAACGCGGTTTTTCCTCATCATCGGCAGTACCAATCTGAATAACCGGACCGAAACGACCGATCTTAACCGATACCGGCTTACCGCTTACAGGATCTGTTCCCAATACCCTTTCACCCACCTTATGCTCAGTCTTAGAGTGAATGGTCTTATCTACCAACGGATGGAAGCCTTTATAGAAACTGTCCATCATGCCAGTCCATTCCTTTTCTCCTTCCGCCACTTCATCGAACTCTTTCTCCACATTCGCTGTAAAGTTAAAGTCCATGATTTCAGGAAAGTATTCCATCAGGAAATCGTTTACCACGATACCGGTATCAGTAGGCAACAACTTGGCCTTTTCATTTCCCGTCATCTCTGTCTTGGTAGTTTCCGTAATCTTGCCGCCTTTCAGTTTCAAGATATCATACGGGCGTTTCACACCTTCACTGTTTCCTTTTTCTACATAACCGCGTTGCTGCACAGTAGAAATGGTAGGTGCATATGTAGATGGACGACCGATGCCCAACTCTTCCAGTTTGCGTACCAGGCTGGCTTCCGTATAACGGGGCGGACATTGGGTAAAGCGCTGAGTCGCCAGGATTTCTTTTCTTATCAGTTTTTCCCCTTTGCTCAGAGGCGGCAACAGACGGCCCTCGTCTTCCTGCTCATTGTCATCATCGTATGATTCCTTGTATACACGCAGGAAACCGTCAAAAGTAATCACCTCGCCGGTAGCGATAAATTTCTCGCTACTGTTGCTGATTACAATAGTAGCCGTTGTTTTCTCCAGCTCCGCATCTGCCATCTGTGAAGCGATGGTACGTTTCCAGATCAGTTCATACAATTTCTGTTCCTGACCGGTTCCGTTCACCGTTTCATTCTCCATATAGGTAGGACGGATAGCCTCATGCGCTTCCTGTGCTCCTTTAGTCTTGGTGGCAAACTTACGGACTTTGACGTATCTTTCTCCCATCAGGGACAAGATAGTCTGCTTGCTGGTATTCAAAGCCAGGTCCGAAAGGTTCACCGAATCCGTACGCATATAGGTAATTTGTCCGTTTTCATACAGACGCTGTGCCACCATCATGGTCTGCGCTACTGTAAATCCCAACTTACGGGCAGCTTCCTGCTGCAACGTAGAAGTAGTAAACGGTGCCGCCGGCGATTTCTTCACAGGGCGGGTTGTTATATCTTCAATAGAGAACTGCGCATCCTTACAAGTTTCAAGGAAAGCCTGTGCTTCTTCCTTGGTCTTGAAACGGTTGGACAATTCCGCTTTCACTTCAACTTCATTTCCATCGACATCAGGTACTTCAAACACTGCTGTAACGCGATAAGACGGCTCACTGACAAAAGCATGCACCTCACGTTCACGTTCCACAATCAAACGAACGGCAACAGATTGCACACGTCCGGCAGAAAGAGCAGGCTTTACCTTCTTCCACAATACCGGTGAGAGTTCAAAACCTACAATTCTATCCAGAATACGGCGTGCCTGCTGGGCATTTACCAGATTCACATCAATGTCACGCGGATTTTCGATGGCCTTTAGTATCGCTGTTTTGGTTATCTCGTGGAATACAATGCGCTTGGTCTTCTCAGGGTCCAGCCCCAAGACTTCAAACAAGTGCCATGAAATAGCTTCTCCTTCACGGTCCTCATCGGATGCAAGCCATACCATATCAGCTTTCTTTGCCTCCGCTTTCAATTCGGCTACCAATTTCTTTTTATCTGCCGGTATCTCGTAAGTCGGCTCAAACCCATTCTCTACATCGATACTAAACTCCTTCTTTTTCAAATCCCGGATATGCCCGTAACTGGAAAGGACTTTATAATCATTGCCCAAGAATTTCTCAATGGTTTTAGCCTTGGCGGGTGACTCAACTATTACTAGATTTTTTTGCATAATACTATGTATTCCATTTTATTTTGGGGCAAAAGTAGAAAAAAAGCAGAAGCACACCTATATAATAAGGTATGTTTCTGCTTTTTTTTCTTAAAAAAGTCCTTTCCGAGTGCCTATTTAACTAAAAAGCCAAAGAAAGCCCGGCTAGAACATTCAGTTTTTCAGCAGGATAGCCGTACTCATAATAATATTGTTTATTCAACAGATTATTCACACGCCCAAAAACAGACAGATCTTTCAGGAAAGTATAACTGGCTCCCACACTCAAATTGCTGATATTGCCCAAACCAAAATCCTTGCTGCTATTCCCTTCTTCTATCACATATTCTTTCCGCTGTACATATTCATAGCCCAAATTAACCTTCAATCCTTCAAAAACCTTAGCCTCAGCATAGAAATTCAATTCAAACTTGGGCTTGGTCACTAAATACAGCTCTTCATTTTCATTGTCTGTCTTCCAGCTATAAAATGTACCTTTCAATGAAGCGTCAAACCAGTCCTTATAACCGTATTTCAATTCAGCACCTCCATACGCGGTTTTCGCTTTATCCTGCAAGAAATGAGTAAAATAATACCCGTCCGCATCCACCAGATTGCAAAACAACTCATCTTTACTGATCCGATATCCACCAAAGACATTAAACCACAAACCATTTACCGGAGATGCTTTAAAACCCAATGTAGCATTCAGTGGCACATAGGTAGAAGGCATCCGGGCGTTTAAAGACCAATAAGGTGAAAAAGCATTCAACCGGCGATAATCATTCAGTTCACGCCCTCCCAGCGCATGTAAATAAAGCACATAACTCTCCGAGAACAAGTATTCGGCTTTCACGTCAGGAGACACATCAATACCACTGTCCTCTCCCGACTGCCAATCCACATGAGCACCGACACGGACCCGCCAGTCATCACTTTCCAACATATAATAAGGATTCAAACCCAGTGAAGTATAGTTGCCCATTAAACTGTCCGAAGAATAAAACAGGTTATCCATCTCGAAACGGATGCCTACCCGTTGCTCATTATCCAGCTTGCCCCATACATCTCCTTCGGTGTGGACAATCTTCTCCTTACCTGTAGATGCATTGCCTGAATAATCCAGCGGATATTTGATACCAAAATACTTCAATCCGGTCTGCAAAGTGAATTGCAAAGGAAGCGATTCATCTCTGGAAGAAACACCTATGTGAAAATCGCCTAAAGTATGATGCTGTTTATCAGTAGCTCTGGCAGAAGCCGTATGCATTTCGGAATCAGGCATATAGTTAAACACTTGTGATTGCAGGCCGCCACCTAAATTCAAAGTTACCTTGCTGAAATCATGAGAATAGTCCAAACGGAACTCAGTAGAATAAAAACGTGATATCCAATCCTCAGCATTCCAATGCTTCAGCTTTCCGTTCATGCCATCCAGAGATACCCCGACTTTCAGACGGTCCTTTCCGGTGATATCCCACAGATACCCAGCCTTAAAATCCACATTCCCATAATTTCCATATCCGGCACGAACATATCCACGTTTCGCGCGGTTCATAGCCCATTCACGGGTTATAGGAGACATACTTTCATACGTCCAGGCCGAAACAGGGCGCAAGGCTGTAGCATATTCTATGCCTTTCTTCATTACAGCCGGCTCCTCCACCCTAGGCAGGACATTAATCTTTGAGGCATCCATGATATTGGGATTATACTCATTCTCTACCACCACAGTGCGGTTCAACGTACTATCTTGCTGCGCATATGCAACAGACAGAGGCAAAAAAGCCAATATAATGGACAATTGACAATGAACAATTGACAATTTCTTACTTATCATATTCTGCACTTATTTTTTAATTTTTAATTCTCTGTTTTCAATTTCTCCAGTCTGCTTTCAATCATTCCGGCAATATCATCATCGGCCTGATAGTTCTGCTTCAATGAAAGCAAATATTGTTTAGCATCCAAGTTACGCCCCAACTTCATATACACATCAGCCAATAACACAAAGCTGCGTGCCAGCCAATAGGTATGCGGTGTACTTACCTCAATGTAATTCAGCACCTCCTGCTCCGCCTTATCCGTTTGTCCGCCGTCAAAGTAAATCTGGGCGACTTTATATTTGGCCTCCGCTCCATATACATTACGGGTGTCTTTCGCCAAGACCTTCAAATCTTCCATAGCTCCATCCGTCTTGCCGGCATCCAAATAAGCTTTTGCACGGTAATAATGTGCCTCGTTAGACAATTCCGGCGCCAGTTTAGTATCGGCCAGCAAATCTGTTGCGGCAAAGATAATCTCTTCCTCATTTCCCAGCATATGCGCACTGCGTAACATTCCGGTTTTTGCAAGCCGGCGACGCTCCATAGAAGCGGCTTTATCTTTCAATTGCTTGTAAATATGCAAGGCTTTTTCATAATCCTTCGCCGTATAAGCCATTTCGGCCCCCATCAACATGGCATCTTCAGAATATTTGTTGTTGGGATATTCCAATACTTTATCCAAATGCCGGGCTGCACTTTCATAGGCTTTCTGATTATAGTCTATCAAACCGATATAATAGTTGGCATTCAGACTGAAAGCACCTTCGGGGAAAGTCTGTAAATAACGGGTAAAGCTGTTGCGGGCCTCGGCGACCTCACCCCGCATATATACCCTTTCGGCAGCCACATAGGTCAATGAGTCACGCTCATTCACATCAAAGTTGGCACCGCCGGGGATAGTTGAAGCAAAATTGGCATACTCATCCACCTTATTCAAATCAATATAGATCGATTTCAAGTCACGCTGCGCCAAACGCGCCTCCTCACTGCCCGGATAACCGGCTATGACCTGCTTATAAGCCTGGATGGCTTCAGGATACTTGTCATCCTGATAGTATAGCAAACCGATCTCGTTAGCCGCCCGCCGTGCGACATTGCTCTCCGGAAATTTCTTCACCAGAATATTGAAACGGGCAATGGCATTGGCATTATCCTCCATCTGCACAAAAGCACGTCCCTGCTCGTAAAGGGCATCATCCATGTATTGTGATTCCGGATAATCCGAAATCAAGCGGTTCAACGTCTGCACTTTTCCATTGTAATCACGTTGCAAACCACGCACAAACGCCTCCTGATACAAAGAGTAATCCCCCAGTGACGGATCAATCTCCACCGCACGGGCATAATCCTGACGAGCCTGTTCAAAACGGCGGTCATAGAAGTTGCAGTCACCTATGCGGTTATAGGCATCTGCCTGCATGGTGCGTTCATTGATACTTCCCCTGTCCACAAAACGGGTAAACCAAGTGCCCGCATTTCCATAATTTTTCTGTTTGAAATAAGTATATCCCAAGTTATAGAGCGCCAAACCATATTCCTGTCCGTTCTTGCTGGTGGCAAATTCCAGATACAAGCGGTAATCGTTACCCGCCTGCGGAAAACGGTCCAGACGATAATTGGATTCCCCCCTCCAGAAATAAGCGTCCGCCTTTGTCGCCTGATTGTATTGCCCCACAGCAAGCGATTGGTTGAAGAACTCCAGAGCCTCCTGGAAACGGGCATTCGCAAATGCCTGTGTGCCCAGCCGGAACAAAATCTTCTGCTTGGCCTCCATAATGCGTGTGCCCGGATGCTCAATCTTTGCTATAGATTTTAAAGCAGCTTCATAACTGCGGGTATTCATATACACCTCTATCAAATAATCATTGACACGCTCCGTATAAGGTGAATTCGGGAACTCATTCAGAAAACGCTCAAACACGGTTACCGATTCGGCAAATGGAGAATAAGAGGTTTCATGAATACACAAAGCATAATTATAAAGAGCCTGTTCCTTTACTTTCGGATCAAAACTGAAATTGGCAGCCTGCTCGAATGCCATGCGTGCCCTGTTCCTCTCCTTCAAGTTCAAATAAGCCAGCCCCATGTGTAGATAAGCATTCTGTGACAAGGCATCATGTACCGAAGCCATTTCCCCCAAAGTAGCGGCAGCCTTGGAATAAACACCAGTATAATAATAACTCATACCGAGTTCATACAAAGGCTTACGTTGCGGGTGGGAAACACTTTCACGGTATCTTTCCAAAGGAGGTATCGCCGCTTGGTAATCATTCAATCCGAAACAAGCCTCTCCCCAAATCCGTTCCATCTGAGGAACATCCTTTTTAGCCGGATATTGCTCCAGATACGCTTTTGCCACAGTACGGGCCTGCTGATAATTTCCTTTCACCAAATAAATCTCTCCTATATAATAAGGAACCAATGCTGCATATACGGCATCATTCTGCAAAGACTGGAAACTTTTCAGCGCCTTGTCATAGCGTTTCTCCACATAATCAATATAAGCCAGATTATAGACAGCGTCATCCTGATATAATGGGCTTACCTCTTTCAGCAAGGTAAACCATACAGCCGCTTCACGCAGATTGTCTTCTTTCAAATAAGAGGTGGCCAGACGCATGGCACAATCATCTCTTTCCTTATCAGGCAAAGCCTCCAGATCACACGACCGGAACAGGGCAATGGCCTCCTTGTATTTTCCCTCCATAAAATAAGCAGAGGCAATCAGTGACAGCACCCTGTTTTTATGGCGGGAATCAGGATATTTGTCCAGATAAGCCTGTAACAGCTCCATGCTGTCCCCACCTTTCAACTCATATTCCCGGCATACCCGGTTATATTCCTTGTCACCTGCCACATCCTTGGGAGTGATCTGCTGCGCCATTCCCTGCAAGGAACAGCCTCCCATCAATGCGGCCATCAATAAGGTTTTTCTTTTCATATCTTATCATTAAAGTTTATGTTCTTTCAAAAAACGCCGGACTCCTTCACGCACAGAATCCAGCCCGAATTCTTCGGGATTCACTTCATCCAACGGAAGCCAGAAAGACTCCGCCACATCATCCATCGCCTTTATCCGGCTGGTATCTTTCACTTTACAAAGAAAGAACAGATCCAATGTATGTACCAGAAATCCTGAATAAAGATAAGTGTTGGGCAATGAGAACTGATAAACAGCCTCCTCCACCTGCAAGCCGGTTTCTTCCAACACCTCGCGTGCCACACCTTCCTCGCCGGTCTCATGCATATCAATAAACCCGCCGGACAGGTCCAATGTTCCCTTCGCCGGTTCTTTTCCCCTGCGGCACACCAACAACTCATTCTTATCATTCAAGATAAAAGCTACAGTAGCGGCACTGGAATTAAAATAATACACAAAGCCACAATCGGCACAACGCTTTGATTTCTCATTGTTCACTTCAAAGTGCGGCGAACCACACTTCGGACAATATTTGAATAGTTCCAACGGATGCATAATTACTCCTTTCTAAGTATAGACACCGCAAAGATAGCGCAAATGACAGATAATTCATTAATTAAATCTAAAAGAAGAAAGAGAAAACACAATTCTTAGTACATTTGTTAGCAAAACAAAACGTAAATTCTTACATGGAAATTGCCATTATTATCGCACTTATCTTATTAAACGGGGTATTCGCCATGTCCGAAATCGCCCTGATCTCAGCGCGTAAAAGTAGTTTGTCCAATGATATCCGTCATGGAAGCTCTACAGCGCGTATCGCTTTAAAGCTTGCCAATGACCCGGACAAGTTTTTATCCACCATCCAAATCGGAATCACCCTGATTGGTATATTGACCGGTATTTACTCCGGCGACGTGCTGGCCACCGATTTTGGGAACATACTGACTGACGCCGGCGTACCCGCCACATATGCCTATTTATTGGCTCAAACCCTGATTGTCATCCTGGTCACTTACCTCACTATTATCTTTGGCGAGCTGGTGCCCAAACGCATTGGCATGAGTGCCTCCACCCGTGCTGCCAAGCTATTGGCACGTCCCATGTACTGGCTGTCCGTCATCGCCTCTCCTTTTGTATGGATACTTGCCAAAAGCACTTCACTTATCTTCAACCTGCTGCATATCAACACAGCGGAAGAAAAAGTGACTGAAGAGGAAATCAAATCCATGATAGACGAAGGAACCGAGAACGGTGAAGTGCAGGAAGTGGAACAGGATATTGTGGACCGCGTCTTCTCTGTATATAAAGTATTGGAACAAATACGCCAGCACAACATCAAATACGGATTAATCTGTGATGAATTCGGCAGTCTGCAAGGCATCATCACCATGAAGGATATTCTGGAAGCCCTGGTAGGCACCTTGCCCAGTGACTCGGAAGATCCCGATATCGTTCCCCGCAAGGACGGAAGCTGGTTGATAGACGGCCAATGTTCTTTCTATGACTTTCTGAGTCATTTCGAAATGGAGGATTTATACCCCGATTATAATTACAACACGTTGAGCGGCCTCATCCTGCAACAACTAGGCCACATTCCCAAGACCGGTGAATCCATGGAATGGAATGACTTCACACTGGAAATAGTCGACATGGACGGAGCCCGGATAGATAAAGTATTAGTAACACTAACCCATAAAAACGAAGAGGACAATTAACATGCTGCAAAGAGATTACATTATGCGGTTGCTTCAACAATTTTTCGAAGCATTGGAAAAGTTGGTAGAAGAAAGAGATAAAAAGGACGGTCCCGAGCTGCAATTGCAACTTCAAAGCATTTATCGTGCCTACTTCAATCATCCTTCCACCTTCTATTATGATCAAGATGCGGAATATATACTGAACGAGATGGGACAGAACTATGGTGGCGAGGAATTGCTCACGCGCATCGACATGTTATCCGAACTGCTCTATCAGGATGCTTTGTTGAAAGAGTCCGAAGAACAAAAATATTTGTTAAGAAAATCGCTATTCCTGTTGAACTATTTAGATACACATAGCGATACCTTCTCATTTGAAAGAAGAGGGAAAATCGGCGAAATAGAGAAGAAAATAGGTGATTAGCTCCTCTTATTGCACTTTTTTTCAAAGAAATCCTGTTTTTTCTTGCAAAATAGTAGATAAATTAAAAAGTATTCCTATATTTGCTTACAGATTGATAACATTAAAATCGGTATATTATGGAGAAAATTGATAGTCTCGACAGACAAATTCTAGAAATTATATCCCAAAATGCCCGCATCCCGTTTAAAGATGTCGCAGCAGAATGTGGAGTTTCACGCGCAGCCATTCATCAGCGTGTGCAAAGATTAATTGATTTGGGAGTTATTATCGGTTCAGGATATCATGTGAACCCTAAGAGTTTAGGGTATAGAACCTGTACATACGTAGGAATCAAGCTGGAAAAAGGTTCCATGTACAAAAACGTAGTGGCAGAACTGAAGAAGATTCCCGAAATTGTGGAATGCCACTTCACTACAGGTCCCTATACCATGCTGACCAAACTTTATTCACGCGATAACGAGCATTTGATGGACTTGCTGAACTCAAAGATTCAGGAAATTCCCGGCGTTACGGCTACCGAGACCCTGATCTCTCTGGAGCAGAGCATCAAAAAAGAAATACCCATTCAAAGCTAAGAAAGAATGGAATGGCTGAATGAATACCATTTAGGCGGTATTGCCATCGGCATTTGTACCTTTTTAATAATCGGTCTTTTCCACCCCATCGTGGTCAAGGCCGAATATTATTGGGGTACACGGTGCTGGTGGATATTTTTGGTACTGGGCATAGCAGGCATTATAGGGACTGTGCTTATCAGTGACATCCTGATTTCCTCTTTATTGGGTGTCTTCTCCTTCTCTTCTTTCTGGACTATCAAGGAGATATTCGAGCAACGCGAACGCGTGCTGAAAGGCTGGTTTCCGATGAATCCAAAACGGAAACACGAATACGAATAGAAACTATTCTTTCCGGCCAAACCCTTTGCAATCCAATTAAAGGGCTTTTATTTCTTCTTCAGGAAGCCCTGTAGCCTGTACTATGACATCAGATGACACTCTCAAGTTTCGCGCATTCCTCATGCGCTCTTCGTAAACGTTTCCGCGATTCTAATATCATACGCATCCCGTGCCTGCAACATATCAAACAAAAATTATTTCACAACTTTATCCCCTGCTCCGTACTCTGCAAACTCTTCTTATTCCTATATTTGAAATTCTTTCCTTGCATATAATAATTGAATCCTAATGAAAAGCAGAAACTTCGGTCCTTCATCCTGCCGGATGAGAAATTGTAATAAGTTCCTTCGTGCGTAGTGGAATCATACCCCAAAGTGCCCAACAAATACCTCATATTTCCAGTAATTCCCAAATGTTTGTTCACACGCCAAGTTACCGTCAGTTCCGATTCAGACCCATAATGTTTCCGTTTGTTATTCACACCATAGCTGAAAGGCCGATAATTCCCATAAAGATTCCATGACAATCTTTTATAATGTCCATACGTATTAAGATTAACATAAAGAGAGCCCTTTCCATGCTGATGAGTATAGAAATGAGTATCATACCCTATATTTCCACCTACACCTCCCCATTTTTGATTATTATAGTTCATATTGATACCGGCATCCAGTTGCCGGAAAGTATCCGTGTTTTTATATGTCTGCGTATATATATTGTCCTCTGTATACCCTATCGGCACAATCCGGTCTACCGACAACCTGTATTTCACAAAAGGTTCCACATAAAATCCATGCTGATTATACATATAGCAAAATCTAAAAATATGATTCCGGGCAGGCATTAAAAAAGGATTTCCCCGAGTCACTTCCAAACTGTCGGTAGAAGTGTTGTAGGGATTCAGATACATTACCTCAGGAGACAGATTGGAAAGATTATAATTCAAACGTACAGAGTGTATGCCATTAAATTTATAAGTTCCTGATACAGCAGCAGTCAATTTGCTATAATCGTGTTTCACTTCACCTGCTTTCTTGAAAATAAGATCCGTACCTAACGAAAGCATATAAAAAAAACTGCTCTTGATATTTCCATTCATCGAAACATAAGCATATTCACTCCATTCCCTATGATAGAAAGTAGGATATCCCGCACTAATCTGTTTAATACGGTCTTTCAAAAAACGAGTATAACTTCCGAAATCAAAATTCTGGCCGAGCCAATCAAAAGAATAATCCAGTTCCAATCCTCCGGACCAGCGAAAGTTGTCAAAATCATATTGATTTCTATACTCCAAGGATGGATATTCCTCTTTTCTAATCCCTTTCATATCATTCCCATTCATGTTCAGATGCAGAGTCGTTTCCAATGTTTTACTTTTATGAAAGGTATGCTTATGATACAAGTTAAAACTTCCTACATAACTGGTTGATTTATTATCCACAAAAGATTTATATGCTTCTCTCTCTTTATTTTGGGTCAGAATTCCCCCACCCTCCTCTTCACTTTTAGAAGAATAATGGTAATAGATGGCACTCATAGCCAGATAATCTTTGGGCGAACAAATCCAGTCACCGTTCAAAGCCACATAAGGATTACTTATATTAGAACGTTTTTTACTGACAGCGGTTTTCTCATACCCCGTATTCTGTTGTATCGTATTCCACTCCGAATCATCATGATGAAAATAGAAATGAGAAGCATTCAGGCTTAAAGACGCCTTGCTGTTGCCTAATTCATAATAACCTCCCGTATACCCAAACAAAACCGGAATCATGTGGCGTGTATTCATATTGTATGTCTGATAAGCGGCAGTTTTCTGTTTCATCTTAATATTGACCACACATTGTACCCCGTCTTTCAGGTAGCGTGCAGAAGGGTTATTGATCACCTCCACCGCCTCCACCTCTTTCGGGTCAATGCTATTAATGCCCGAATTGACCTTATGTCCATTTATCAAGATTAAAGGAATAGCCCCATCCACCATCTTTATAGAACGATCCGATTCATTCACCACCAATTTGGGAATTTCTCTCAATGCCTCATAAGGATTCTGTTTTTTCCTGGCTTCTGCCGACAAATAAAAGATATCACTATTTGCCGTATGAGAGATCAGATGACTTTTGTCGGCAACAATAGAAACTTCTTTCAACTGTATGTTTTTCACCGGATAAATCACATAGACTATCCTTTTATCACCTGTCAAATCAAAGGTTTCCTCTATCGGCTGATACTCGGGGCACGACAAGCTTAAAGTGTATTTCCCTTTGTGCAAATCAGTAAATTTATATCTCCCTTTCGAATCTACCAGTGTCATGCCTACCAATGAATCGGCCTGTTGCAAGGTCACAACCGTTTCAGGCATCACCAAAGATTTATCATTCTTTACTGTCCCTGACAAGGTGTATTGGGAGAAAACAACCAACGGGCAACAACAGACTGCTATCAATATGATTAGTTTGTCAAGGCGTGCTTTCATACATATTCATTTTAAGTAGTTCGTTATTAAATCGATACTCCACATATTCATCCAGACTCAATTCCATATTCCTCAATTGGCAATACCTTAGAATATTCCCTGGAGTTTCTAACAATTTTTGATTGCAAGGTCCCCAACACAAAGGTAATAATTTACATGATATACAGTACTCATTATCATACGTTGTTTGCGATAATCTTTTCTCCAACTTTAGGTTATCCCACTTGATACAGCCATTATCCTGCAAAACTCCTTCTCGCAATTCATTGGTAAAATCTCTACCACTACATTTATATACATCTCCATTATATGAGATAATAGCCTGGTCAACTTTACCAGATTTACATGAATAACTTCTTCTAGCCAAGTTCATGTATGAAACTGCAAAACCATTTACCATGAATAAATTCAAAACATCTTTTATTTTATAGGATACTTCTTTTTCCGGTGAAGTCTGCCAAACTCTTTCCATGTGTATACCTATTTTTCTTCTATCGATATCAATAATATCTTTTATAACCTCTTCAATATGATTTAATGTATCATTATCATAATTGATTCTCAAATTTATATAGGTATCATAATTATTGGCTAACTGATGAATAACTTCTATAACTTTATCATACGTACCTTCTGACGTATTAAAATATCTTTTTATCGAATTATGTTTTTCTTTATATCCGTCTATTGAGATTTGAAAACTTGCATGTAAATCTTCAAAAAGAGAAAGATGCTCTGAATGAATACAAGTTGCATTAGTTACAAAAAAGAAATGTACTCCTTTATTATGCTCTTCCGCTTTACATTTTATCTGTTTTAGCAATGGATATAATTCTTTCTTAAAATACAATAATGGCTCACCACCAAACAATTCAAGATTTAGAAATTTAATATCATCACGGCACAATATACTATCTACATAGTTTAATATCAAGTTTTGAGTTATCACATTTAAATGACTATTCTTAATATGTTTCTCAAAACAATACCAACAACGTAAATTACAATCTAAAGAAGGCAATAGTGTCAATTCATACGTTCCATTTATACCAACCGCCTTACTATGTTCATTTTTCAATAAAGCAAGTTCATCATCCTGCTCAATCAAAAAACCACTCTTAAACAAATATTTTTTTTGCCTATCACTAATCTTATCATATTCTTCTGCTTGAATTAACTCGTACAATTCAGCTGACATAAAAGAATAGATATCATGAAATGTGTTAAAACAAATCACACCATGTTTCTTTTTTACATATATGTTATATTTACTTGCTTTCATAGATTATATATTTAAAGATAACCCAAATAAAAGAAGATATCTATAAACTAACTTACTTATAGATATCCTCCTCTAGTAATTACTTAATGCCATTATAGAATTAAATCAACAGTTATGATACAGATATTATTGACCTTCACAGCCATTTCCTGCTTGTCCACCGCCTCCACCACTACATCCACAACCAGCACCAGAACTACAATTACATCCGCAACCTGCGCCAGAACTACAATGACAACCACAACCAGACCCCGAGTAACAGTCACAGCCACAGCCTGCACCACTACCAGCATCATTTCCACCACCATCATTACCTCCTCGGACTAAAAGCATCTCATCATCAGACAAACTAATTTGATTAATAGGCAGTAATGACTCTTTAAATGAGACAAATGTTTTATTCATAATAAAAAGTTATTAAGTTATATGCCAGTAACTAACATATTCAAGAAAAATACCATTTTTACATATCTTCTTCTGGATCATATCCTGCAATATCTATCCAATACCATTCACCTGCTATATAAATCCACTCACCTCCTTTTATAGAAGATAACTGCAAATTTGAAAGCTGTTCTATTTCCATATCAATACCTCCTTTTTTAATTCACAAAATTAAAAAGTTAGCATAAGAAAAATATTAATCATTATGTAATAACTTGGTAATTAATTTATTTTTTTTGATTACCTTTGCTCCTATTCTAAATTCATCTAACAATGAAAAAACTGATATACACACCTATATTAATCACTATCGTTTTATTCTGTTTACAAGGATTATGGTTAAACAAAATACATCATGCCTATATGAAACAATCCATGCAAACAATTCAACAATTGCTTTCATTAAGCATTGCTAAAGAATCAAGCTTACGCAATTATTCCTTACCTCAAAACCCTAAAAATCCTAGAATCATCTATCGGCATGCAAATCAAATTACAGAAGAAGAACGTAAACAATTAAAAGGAGATACTATAAATTTAAACTCATTGGTTAGCAGAAATATAAGTAACAATATGGCTGAAGCCATATTACAATTACAACAAGACGGATTAATTAAAAAAAAATCATTTATCCAATTAACAAAATTAGATAGCATTTTCCGACAAGAATTAAATACAGCAAATATCAATATTAGCCATCAAATCCTGCTATACGATAAAGATACAATTGTAAAACAAAGCATCGGAGCATTACCAACCAACGCCCTATTTATAAAAAAAACTCAGCTTTACCCTATTGGTACCAAGGGCTTACAATTCATTCAAGTAAAAGCAAATGTTCCATTTTCCTCTTTCATACAGGAGATGTTACAAATATTAATAGAATCCATTCTACTCACAATTATCATTCTAGGATATGTTATTTTTTTAGTCATAACCATTCACAAGAAAGACAAACTGTTTAAAAGACGGGAAGCAAGTGTAAACGGAACCATTCACGATTTAAAGTCTCCTTTAAACAGCATTATCACATTAATGAGTTTTATCAAGAAAAAAGTACCTGATATCCACACACAACAATTAGTGGAAAACACCGAAAGGCAAGCACAAAAACTTGTCAACGAGATAGAAGCGCTACTCATCACAGCCCGTAAAGACCGGCAAAAAGTTTATCTTCAAAAAGAAGAAACAGACCTAGTACTCTTGGTAACCGAAGTTGCTCAAGAAGTTTCCATGCAACATTCCCATCAGCCTCATCAAATAAAAATGGAATCAGAGCTGAATGAGTTAAACCTTATGTTAGATCCCTTATATGTGAGAAACGTCATAAGAAACCTTGTGGAAAATGCTCTGAAATATTCTGATGACGGAGTACAAATCATTATCAGAATTTCAAAAAAAGAAACCCAAGCAATATTTACCGTAAAAGATAACGGCTGGGGAATAGCCCCCAAATATCAAAAGAAAATATTTACTCAATTCTTCCAAGTACCCAGAGAGCAAATGGCACATCAAAGAGGATATGGCATAGGACTAGCCTACACAAAATATATAATAGAAGCACATGGTGGCAGCATCTCCGTAGAAAGTATTCCTGGAAAAGGTAGTATTTTTATTTGTAAATTTCCACTTCCATCTTAGGGCAGAAAGTAAAGGGTATAAATAAACATTTTATTTCTAAAGACATCACGACTGCACGTAGAAATGAAGCAGCTAAAATAAATCACCCAAGTAGGTTAACAGATATTACGACTTTCAATAAAATACCAAATTTATATGTAACAAAAAATGCAGGTCTAAATTTCGCATATTTTCTTTGACAAGCTTTTAACATGATTTGGCCTCTCTTTAATATGGCATAAATTCATTTTTCCAATCATACTTTCATATTTCGAAGGAGGAGGACATAAATATTGATAAATACAATTACTACATGGTTTTTTATTACGTATTTTCATCCAATTATTCCTTTGGGTCATTTCTTTATAAATTAATTCTTGAATCGAATTCTGACTTAAGGACCCTAAACTTCGCTCGTTGATATTACTATATACTTTATTATTAGGCAATATAAACAGTTGTCCAAAATTTATTTTGTTAAGGACACTATTAGCAAAAATATCCCACTTACCAATGGGATATTTTAGTATATCCTTTTCAAATGAATATACATGTTTTTCAAAAAAAGATAAATTCTTTTCATTGTAATTAACTGTAAACTGATACCTCTCTATATTATAATCACATATGAGAGATTTTGCCAATTCATATTGTCTGCCATTCTCTAACAAAAAATTAAAATTTGCCTCTCTTGCATATTGGGCTACTTCTTGTATAAAATACACCTCATCAAAATTAGATGTAAGATTAATAAATATATTCAGATTTTTCAAATCCCATAGTCCTACTGTTGAAAGAAAATTGATTTTATGCAAACGCCGATAATCCGTATTTATTATAATTCTATTTTTAATAACTTGCTCTCCATAAAAAGTAATCAATTGTGAAATCAAAGCATCTATTCCTGGAAGCTGAAGTATTACAGATTGTATTTTAATAAGACTAGCTAGTTGATTCAATGTTGATTCTTTTAAAATAATTTCTTCTTCATATTCATAAAAATAGATGCTTATATATCCTTTTTTGCTTTTAGAGCTTAAAGGGTAGATATGAATAGTATTAATATATGCAGTTAAATTTACCTCGGTTTGCAAAGTTGAGCGAAGTGAATAATTCTCCTTTCGCAAGTTAAAATCCATCGAAAAAGGAAATGAAAAAGGTAACACTTCAGATACGGAATTCATAGAGAAATAATTACCCATAAATTTATTTCTTATACTATAAATCACTTTCCATAATTGTTTGCTCATATCTGCCTTTTTGATACATTGGCTATAACATTTTGAATTTATAAAATAAGAAAAAACTTTAATACAACTCATATCGACGAAACATTTTATATATTTTCCATCAATAGTATTATATACCAAAAGATCATTTCCTTTTAGAGCAATATATGTATATGTTTCAAGATAAAAGCAGATATAGGCAGGCTTATTTTTCATATTTATAATATTTGTACGGATTTAACATTTTTTTATAAAAGCTACGATGGGTTTCAAAAATGGAAATATATTCTGTAAGTTCTTTTTGTACTTGAGAATAATTTGTAAAATTTGGACATGAAGCATTGTTTCTTATTTCACAATAAATACATGTTGGACAATTTTTATATTGGTAACACTGGGTACACAGGTGTTTTACATCATTGTATAACATTGAATATCTCTTTATTGCCTTCGAATCTATAAAGATATTATCGTCCTGTATATACCCTAAAGGTGAATCATGACCTATTCGTTCACAAGGGAAAAGCTTGTTATTTACAGTCATCAGAATTCTTCTAGAGAAAGGTATACAGCTTCCATTATTTATATATCTGTATACACCTTTTTCTTTTCGCATTAATTCAGTGAAATCATTAAATGAATTATCTAAAAATCTTACAGTAAATTTTTTAGCTATTGCGGTCAGAGCACTCCTTAAAAAAAATGCTTCTTCTGTTTCTTGCTTATTTTTTATTGAATTAAATTCATCATAAAGAGCTTTATACATGCCTTCAAATTCATCTTTCTTTATAGGGTCTACCCCATGAGGATTAAGAGTGCCAATTGAAGGCACTTTACTAAATTCTTTTTGAAAGAAATCCAATAATTCATTTAAATTATTTCTGTTATGTAATACTGCATTAAATTCAACATTGCTATTGAAAAAAGAAGGATAACAGGTTTGTAACCATTTTACTGTATTATATACAGAACTGAAAGAATTTTTCCCATGAGTCGTATTCCTGTAACTATTGTTATATTCATTTCCATCTAAGCTTATTAAAACATCAAAACTCTTATCTATCAGATAATCAATACATTTCTTCAACAATAATCCATTAGTGGTTATTGAATATATAGGAGATACATTACTGGGAAAATGACTCTCAATATATGAAATTAATTTTCTAATTGCGGTTATATTCCTTAAAGGTTCACCACCATAAAAACTTATATATATATTCTTTTTTATAGAATTTATCCCTTTTTCTTTCCAGCCTTTAATAAAAAAGTCTAATAATATTATGGCAGATTGCAAATCGATATCTTTTGTATTTCTTCTATCATGATTATTATACATATCTCCATACCCACAATATTTGCAATTGAGATTGCAGGAATCTGTTACTTCAAAGATAATTTGTAAAGTTTCTAAAATTCTATCTTTTACTACTTCTGGAGAAAAAGTAGGAAATAAGCATTTGTCAGATAAGCTATTAAAAAAGCCATATTCTTTAAGGTATTGATATTTTTTCTTATTGTAATTGAATTCTTTGGCATTAATAGACTTCTTTTGTGACAATATATGTTCAACTGCAAATAGTGAAAGCTCTTTACCTTGCCGATCTAAATTAAACAAACTTTCAACAATAGGATCCACTATTGTCAATTGCTTAGTATTAAAATCATATAAATAGTCTTTCTCGGACATTTGACTTTTAAAAAAAACACTTGACTCCATTTTATTTTAATTTTATCATAATCATAACAAGGTTATCATCCTCACCAACTCCTTTGATAAATGCGTTCAAAGAAGGAGAACTGCTTTTCTTCTTATTTGCGAGTTTTATAAAACCAGAGCAACTCATCCATGTATAAAGATAATTCCCGTCAGAAGTTATACCGGATGGTATAATGTCAGGCCCATTATCTATATCATTGACAATGGCTTGATCTGTATAAACACATTTCTGATCGACCCTATTACAAATGACTAATTTTAATTGGGAATTACTAGAATTGGGTGGACGACATTCTACAATAAAATATTTATCTGTTTTTGTGGTGAATGTATTATAGCAGTCATTACATTCCGTCTGGATTTTATCCGGATCTGCCAAGTATTCGGGCCTGAGATGAAGAGGAACAGTATATTTCCCAAGATGAAGAAGAATAGCTGGTTTTAAATTATAATCTTCGTCAAAGGAATAAATACTATCACTGTATTCCCCTTTGTATAATATGCCTTCCGTCGTAGTATAAAAATTCTTATTTACATTACTTTCCCCTACCATAATCACCATATTTGCCTGTGGGGTAAAATTATAATAGTTCGGATATGATTTTAGAATATTTCCCATGCTATCTATAAGTGACAGTTTGTTTTCTAAAGCTCCATACATATTAGTACGGTTTATCAACAGTTTTCCATTTTCTATAAACTGCATACGGTTAAACTCTTCTTTTACAGGAAATGAATTAATAAAATTGTTGTCAAAATCATATACCACTGCTTTAGTTTCATTGCCTATATATATTTTTCTATTATTGCCGTCCACAGCAGTTCCATGTACCCATAAATATTCGCCAGGACCTTGTCCCCTACGCCCAATCTGACGTATAAAGTTCCCCTTCTTGTCAAACAAAAGCACCGTATTAAAATCATTCACTACAATATTATCATCTGTGAAAACGACATTCCTGATATCTCTCAGAAATTTTTCCTCCCCACTCGCATTCATACTCCCAAGCTTTATATAGGTTATTGAATCAGCTATTTCTGACAAATTAAACTGTTTTCTTTTCAGTTCATTATTATCTAATATTTTTTCTATTTCAATATGAATGATTCCCTTCTCGTCTATATACAACAATTCAGAATTATTTGAACTAGTACAATTGGCAGTAACCAATACCAACAGAAATAATACGATTATGAGCACTACGTGATTTTTCATATTTTAGACTTAATGTAAAGTTATATATATTTTCCAATACAACCACAGGGATATCTCAAATTTGCAAGATTAAAAAATATCCCTGTAAACTAAATATATTTATGCCGTTGGAGCGCCATGTTTATTACTATAGGCTTCATTTGTTGTACGCCCTCTTCCTTCCGGAGTAGTTACGATAACACAATAACAAGTTTCACCACCAGGAGGAGGAGCGTCACCATCATTACCTCCACCACCTTTAATGACCGCTTGTTCAGTCAGCTCTAATTCAGATCTAACCAATTCATTTAATTTCAGACTATTTTTCTTCATAACAATCATTATTAATACCATTTACTTTTAATACAAATCTATTTCTCTCTTTATAAGTAATCACTCTTAATTTGAAAGCTTTTTAATTTCCATGTTAACACCTCCTTACTATCTAAATTATAACAAATTAAGGGAAATTACATAAGAAAATCATTAATCATCACGTAACAATCAAGTAACTATTCAAAAAGAATTTGATTACACCTGTATCTAGAAAAATAGAATACGGAGCTGACAGATATAATATTTCTAATAAAAATACAAGTTGGATGTATTTCCATAGAAAGTATTTCAAAAAAAGATTGTTTCTTATTTGCAATTCTCTCCTTAAATGATTTCCTTTGTTCAAAACACATTTCACACATTGCCTTAAAACATAAGCTATGGATACAATTAAAGTCCTGTTGGTTGATGACGATGTAATGCTGAGCAGCATTATAACGACAGCACTTAAAGACGAAGGGTATGAAGTACACTATCAAAGTTCTTTAACCGGCATCACCACCATCCTCAATGAATTCAAACCTGACATCATGATATTAGACGTTGAAATAGGAACAGGTGACAGTATTGACAATGCATCCGAATTAAAAATGGCAGCTCCTGGTACTCCCATTTTATACATATCGTCGCATACAGAAAGCCACGAAGTAGCAAGAGCACTAAAATCCGGTGCCGTAGCCTATTTGAAAAAACCTTTTAGCGTAGAAGAACTGATTGCTTATGTAGACAGACATGCTCATCCTGTTTCCAATGCCATTATAAAGATAGGCTCTTTGGAGTTGAACATTCAAACACGAACCATTTATCAAGCATCAAAAGAACTTAAAAGACTAAGCAAACTGGAATTTTCCTTACTCAAACTTTTATATAGTCATAAAGGTGAAATTGTAAGTTATGAAAAAATAGAAGAGCTATGGGAAGATGCTATTATGAATGAACACAGCCTTTACAATTACATCGTAAAATTACGAAAGATACTGGCTGCCGATCCCGATATATCTATTTCCACCATTGGAGGAAACGGATATATGCTGCTTGTCCCAATGTAACCAAAATAGTTCTATTTAGTTACTTGCTTATTACACCATCATTAACAATGATGCAAAAAGGTTTCTTTATTTTTGCCTTCAGAGATCAAGAAACAATCATGAAAGTATGGTTATTATTTATATTCGGTATAGTTCCGATTATCTCTCAAGCACAAAATCGTATGATTTCAGGAGAAGTAACGGACAAAGAATACAACCCCATTGAGTTTGTAACCATATCCCTTTTATCGGCAAATGACTCTTCTTTAATAGCAGGAACCATCACAAACGAAAAAGGGAAATTCACACTTTCATGTGAAGAAAAAAAGGATTACATTGTCCGCGCATCTCATATAGAATACACAACCACCTTCATTGCCACCGGTCAATCTACAAACAATATGGCATTCATACTGGAACCTTCCATTATCAGCATGGAAGAGGTAATAGTAAAAAGCAATTTCATCAGGCACGAGTATGACCGGATAATCGTAAATATGAAAGGAAATCCCATAGTGAAAGGAAGAACTATAAACGAGGCATTGGGAATGTTGCCCGGTGTCATAAACATCAACGATGAACTAAGGCTGAATGGGGGAACCGTATCTAAAATCTACATAAACGGCAGAGAACTTCATGACCGCACAGAATTGTCAAGTCTGCAAGCCACGGACATAGAAAATGTTGAAATTCTGCCGGAAGCCGATTTACAACATAATGCCACAACAAAAGGAGGAATCATATATATACTTTTGAAAAAAAATGCAGATGGCGGAGGCAATGGTTCACCCTCTTTGCTAGGAGAGATGAGAAAAAGAAATAGTCATTGGGAACGTTTGGGCCTTCCATTAAGCCTTCGGCTTGGGAAATGGAACTTTTACAACAATCTAGTTCTTTCTAATGCAGGAGATCCTTACATCACGGAAAATATAACCCATAACAGCCACCAGAATATCCATATTGTAAATCAAAATATAGACCGTAAAAATATAAGAAGAATCAATGAAACATTCAGCATGTTATATGATATAACTACCCTGCAAAGCATCGGACTTAACTGTATGGTAAAACAAGCTGGAAGCACACTAAAATCTTCTTCTTTTTCCGAAACACAAGAAACAGAAAAGGAATATACCTCTTCCTACCATAGTAAAGGGAAAGGGGATGACAAAATATATCAGGCTAGTTTGAACTATAATTGGAAATCAAAAAACGGAAAGAATACTTTGCAAACAGTTCTTGATTATTTGAGAAGTGATGAAACGAAAGAACTGAATCACCATTATCTTTATCAGTATCCGGAGAAAAACGAAGAGGATAATAAATGTAGCAACACCGGAACTGTTTCTGATTTATGGAAAGCAGAAATAAATTATATCTTCTTGCTCAACAAACATTCCAGGTTGAAATGGGGTGGCGACTATTATAATAACCATACCAACAACCAAATGTATTACGCATATCAGAGTGGAGAAGGATGGCAGAAAGAAGATAAAAGCGGGCTATTTACTTATAAAGGTATAGGTTATGCAGGCTATGCAGAATATGTATGGCAATGGAAGAAATTTACATTAAATGGCGGTATACGGGTACAAGAGGATGAAGTGAAATGTATTTCCAATAACATAGCAGGTGACAAACGCACATATCGCAATCTGTTTCCCTCCATCAAGGTGGGTTACCTTTTCTCTGAAAAGAACCAAGCCTCTTTATCCTATTCAAAAAGAATGGGAGATATCCCTTATAAGAGCATGAATCCGGCTATTGTCTATATCTCTGAATACTCTTATGCTAAAGGGAATCCGAATTTAGTACCTACTACCGAACATCGTATCAGGCTATTGTTGAATCTGTCAAATACTTGGAGTATAAGCTACGTTTACGCAAAGTGCAAAGATGATTTATTTCCCCTGATCTATCAAGATAAAGACAATCCGATCATCACCTATACTATGCCGACCAATATAGGAAAGTCTTATCGACATGCTTTTTCAATAGGTTTCACTAAGACCTTGTTCAGCTGGTGGACTACCAATACCTCCCTTGATGGCGACTACACTAAAGAAGTGTCGCCCAAACAGACCTACCATATAGTCCATTGCTTATTCTTTTGTGACAACAGTCTTCGTTTCACAAATACTTTCGGTGGAAGTTTTAACTTTATGGCAGAAAGAAGAACACGTAGAAGCGAAACAATATATCACAGTGTATACAATATGAATGCCGGCCTTTACAAATATTTCCTGGATCAAAAGTTCTGCATAAATTTATCAGTTTACGCTATTTTGAATAAAAGAAGAAATCTGACCACAATTACCAATAACAATCTAAGCAGAATAGAAGAAAATAATAAAACCCCTTATCAAGGAGCGTGCTTAAACCTTATATATAAGTTTGACTTTGGCAAGAAAGTAAAAGTAAAACGTGCGAAAAGCATACAGACAACAAGCGATAGTTATTTGCGCAAATAATAATAAGGAGTAGTCGAAAAGCCTTTAAGTGAGTAGAAAGCATTTAATACGTTACTATCATGAAAGAAAAACATTTTTTAAACCTATCAAGTGAAATACCTAAACTCTCAAAGAATGAAGCAGATCAATTAAAAGGAGGATTTAAAAAAGTAGCCACAAAACCGTCTGTTCAAATGAGCGGAGACATTAATAAAAACTGTCATGGAAACAGTGGGGATGCAGGTAGTGATGAAGACGGAGATGCTAATGTCAATTGCAAATTTTCATGTAAATGCAATTCATAGTGATGAAAATTTAGTTCCATTAAGACTAAATTTACAATACTAGTACAAGTAATAACAAAACAATACATTATCATGAAATGGAGCTTATATAATTTTATAATTAGAAATGGTTCTGATTATTTATTGTATAATAGTTTAACTAATGAGTTGATGGCTTGCGTAGGAGGCATCAACTCATTATTAAACGAGTACAAAAATAATATGGATGGGCTTAAGCAAATACATTCTGAATTATATAATTATCTGGATGCGCAAAAGTTCATTGTATCGGACGAAACTGATGAAGCAAAACAATTCATAGAACATCAAAAAGCGACTGATACTTCGAATGATTCGTTACGGATCATTATTAATCCAACATTGGATTGCAATTTAAGATGTTGGTACTGCTATGAAAAACATAGAGAAGGTAGCACTATTCACAATGATGTAGACTTAGCCATAAAAACGTTCATAAAAAAGGAAATAGAGGATAAGAGTTTAAAATCACTCAGTTTATCTTTCTTCGGTGGAGAACCTTTAATGCATTTTAGGAAACAAGTTCTTCCTCTTATTTTATACACAAAAGAACTTTGTATAACTCATAAAGTAAAATTAAAATGTAGCTTCACCACTAATGCTGTATTACTCACTCCCAATGTAACCGAACTCTTAGCTAATACAAAGTTAGAATATCATTTCCAAGTGCCTTTTGATGGAGATAGGGACTTTCACGATTCAATTAAAAAGCATCCCAATGGAACCGGAACTTATGATACAGTTCTACAAAATGTAAAATATGCAGCAAGCAAAGGATTTGCTTTTACTATTAGATGTAACTATACAGACAAGAATATATTATCTTTCAAAAAAGCTATAGATGATTTATCAAATATAGATTCAAAAGAGAATTTAGTATTCTCATTACAAAGAATATGGCAAGAGGAGGATTCATCAGAGCTGGACAATAAAGAAAAGGAAATGTTATTATACCTCAGAAATAAAGGACTTACAAAACCAACTGAATATAAGGGAATATTTCAATGCTATGCTGATAAAGAGAATTGCATTGTCATCAACTATAATGGTGACATTTATAAATGTACTGCAAATGATTTTCTACCGGAAAAGAAAGAAGGCATACTTAATTCTAATGGGGTTATCACCTACAACTCGTTATATGAAAAAAGAATGAAAGCTAAGTATGCGCTTAAGCCGTGTTTGGAATGCAATATTTTACCCATATGCATGATTTGTACCCAAAAACGTCTAAAGATGATAAATGAAGAAAAATGCATCTATATTAAAGAGAAAGACAAGCCTGATATCATACGCGACCATATTCGACGGATTTATAAAGAAACAGATATAACTTAATCATCATGTTTCCTTTTTACAAGCAGCACGACAGCATGCAGTGCGGCATCACCTGCCTGCAAATGATATGCAAATACTACGGAAAAGAGTATTCCTTGGAATCTCTTTCCCGTTACTGTTTTGCCACCACCGAAGGCGTATCCATGCTGGGCATCAGCGAAGCGGCAAACAAGCTGGGGCTGCATACCATTTGCGGACGGGTAACCATGGAGCAACTGCCCCAAGCCCCCCTGCCCTGCATTCTGCATTGGAGCCAGAACCATTTTGTCATCCTCTACAAAATAAAGAATAACAAGAAATTCTATATTGCCGATCCGGGAAAGGGGCTTGTGACCTATACCGAAAAGGAATTCAAAAACCACTGGATCAGCACACAGTCTAAAGGGGAAGAAAAAGGAATAGCCATGTTTATCCAGCCCACACCCGCTTTCCATGAACTTTCGGGAGAAACAACGAACAGAAAGCGCTCCTTCAACTTCTTGTTTGGCTACATAAAGCAATATCGCCGATATTTCGGACAAATCATATTAGGAGCTTTAGTGGGCTGTGTGCTACAACTTATTTTCCCTTTTCTTACACAAGCCATCGTAGATATAGGTATTACCCATCAGAATTTGGGAATCATTTACCTGATCCTGCTGGGACAACTCATACTGACCATAAGCCGCACCAGTGTGGATTTTATCCGCCGATGGATATTGCTCCATATCAGCATGCGCATCAATATCTCCCTGGTATCCGACTTCTTCATCAAACTGCTGAAACTTCCCATGTCTTTCTTCGACACCAAACTGATGGGCGACCTGATGCAACGAATGAACGACCATAACCGGGTAGAGAAATTCCTTACCACACAAATGCTGAACGTCACCTTTTCCCTGCTCAGTTTCATCGTGTTTGGCTGTGTATTGCTCGGCTACAACATTTTTATATTCCTGATCTTTCTCACAGGAAGCATACTGTATGGTATATGGATCGCTATATTTTTGAAAAAAAGGAAATTACTGGATTATGAACTGTTCGAGAAACAGGCTATGAACAATAACAAAACCTATCAGTTCATCACCTCCATGCAAGAAATAAAACTGCAAAACTGCGAACAACGGCGCCGTTGGGAATGGGAGGATGTACAAGCAGACCTGTTCCAGGTCAACATGAAATCATTGAAATTACAGCAGACTCAGGAAGCGGGAAGCATCTTCATCAATGAAGTAAAAAACATCATCATCACCGTGCTGGCAGCAACAGCCGTCATTCACGGACAAATGACCTTGGGAATGATGCTGGCAGTGCAATACATCATCGGACAACTCAATGCACCGGTGGAGCAACTGATGAACTTCCTCTACTCATTGCAAGATGTGAAAATAAGTCTGGAACGCATCAATGAAATTCACGAAATGGAGAACGAGGAAAACAACAAGGAAGCACTAAACGCATTCCACGACCGGGACAAAAGCCTCTCTTTCAAAAACGCCGATTTTAAATACGACCCACACAATCCGAACAAAACATTGGACGGAATCAACATAACCATCCCCGAAGGAAAGGTAACCGCCATAGTGGGGACCAGCGGAAGCGGAAAGACAACAATGATCAAACTCTTGTTAGGCTATTACCCCCTGTTGGCAGGAGAAATAACCATCGGCAGTACAGACTTGCAGAAATATAACCTGAAATGGTGGCGCAAACATTGCGGAGTGGTCATGCAGGACGGAGTCATCTTCTCGGAAAGCATCGCCCGCAACATTGCGGTAGATGACGGCGAGATTGACAAAGAACGTCTGCTTCAAGCCGCACGCATTGCTTGCATCGACAACTACATCCAGACTTTGCCATTAAAATATAACACACTGATAGGGCAGGATGGTATCGGACTGAGCCAGGGACAGAAACAAAGAATCCTGATAGCGCGTGCCGTATACAAGAATCCTGATTATATATTTCTGGACGAGGCGACCAATGCACTGGATGCCAATAACGAACGGGCTATTGTAGAGAACCTGATGGAATTTTATAAAGGGAAAACGGTAGTTATCGTCGCGCACCGGCTCAGTACGGTAAAGAACGCCGACCAACTCATCGTGATAGAAAGAGGCAAGATAATAGAAACAGGAACCCATACGGAATTAATTGACCGCCAAGGTGCATATTACCATTTAGTTAAGAATCAATTGGAACTAGGGAGCTAACGATTATGGATAAAAATTATGAACAAATAGAACTTCGGAGCGAGAAAGTGAGAAACATCATCGGACGCATACCACCTCTGCTTATACGTAGTGGAATCACTCTTATTGCTTTATTGATAACAGGACTGGCAGTGGCAGCTTGCTTCATTCCTTTTCCTGAAAATGTAAAAGGCAAAGTGGAAGTTGCCATAAACAGCCATTCTGAAATAGAGATAACAGCTTTCATCCCATATACTGAAATAGCGAGGATAAAAGAAGGAATGCCCGCCAGTATAGAAATGGAGGGATACACTACCGGAACGGATAGTCATCTGAACGGAAAAGTGAAAACAGTATATAAAGAGGTATTGAAAAAAGAGGGGAAAAACTACTTCCGGATAGATTTAAAGTTGGACAACGCTGTGGATTACTTCAAGATGAAAAGCGGCATGGAGGGTACTGTAGCCATTCTATTATCCGACCACAGTCTGATGGGGAACCTTTTTCCTGCCAGCCCGTTCAAGTAGACTCTATTTCCATCTTTATAAAAGAGGACAGCCCCCGGTATAGAGGATACAATACCGAAATTATTTCCTTCAAATCCATCATCAGTGCATTACTTTCTGATTATAAGCAAGTTATTATGAAGAATCCTTCTACGATTTCTTCATAATAACTTCATATTCCTTCAGCCCCGTTCCATCTCCAAAAACGCATCCCAAGGTGATGACTGTCCGGCAAAACACTCACATTTCATCAAATGACAACAACCGGACGAATAAGGTGTATCATCCGGTCGAAGTCGTTGTATCTTCCCTTCAAGTAAATTGTTTCACTTAAGTGATGATATTATATCACCCTAGTGATGAACTTTCATCACTAGAGTGCTCAAACTTCATCACTTAAGTGAAACAACTGAATCAAAAGGAAGATATCGTGTAATCAACCGGACGAAACAGCTTGTTATTCAGGATGTTTACGCTTAGTCACTTTTCTCTAAAACCCCACGAAAAACACTTGCAAAACGCTATTTTACACAGTATCTTTGTTCCAACGGAAACCTAAAACAACAAATAATGAATAAAAAGTTATTGAACAAAGTAATGAAGAAGCTTGCTTCCTCGAATGTAGTGATAAGTCCGACAGTGAAGAGTTCATCTACCTCATTATCAATGCAGAAGAAACCGGAAACGGAACAAGTACAGCAAAAACTGGAACAATATTTGCTGAGCCGCTACCACTTCCGCTTCAACCTACTGACGGAACAAACGGAATGTTGCAAAAAAGACGCTGACACACCTATATATAAGGTAATAAGCCAGCGCACACTGAACAGCCTGTGCCTGGAAGCACGTGCACGTCACATCAACTGCTGGGACAAGGATGTAAGCCGGTTCGTGAACTCGGAGCAGATGCCGGACTATCATCCGTTACTTTCCTATATGAACACCCTTCCCGAATGGGACGGCAAGGACCGAGTGACTCCGCTGGCACAACGCATATCTACGAAAGATTTCTGGGTGAACAGTTTCCACCGCTGGATGCTGGGCGTAACTGCCCAGTGGAGCGGACGCATGGACCGGTGCGCCAACGCTGTGGCCCCCATGCTGGTGAGCAGCGAGCAAGGGAGATGCAAATCCACTTTCTGCGAATTGCTGATGCCCGATTCGTTGAAAGACTACTATACGGACAGCTTCGAACTGACCGGACAGGCAGGATGCGAGCAGAAGCTGGCTTTCTTCGGACTGATTAATCTGGATGAGTACGACCGTCTTTCACCACAGAAACTGCCATTGCTGAAAAATCTGATGCAGATGAAAAAACTGGATTTCCGCAAGTCGCACCGCTCGTCCTACAGCCATCTGCCCCGGATGGCCTCATTCATCGGCACCAGTAACCGGAAAGCGCTGCTCACCGACCCCAGCGGAAGCCGCCGTTATTTCTTTGCCGAGGTAAAGGAGAAGATAGACTGCTCGCCACTGGAGCACAAACAGCTTTTCGCCCAGCTGAAAGCAGAACTGGACGAGGGAAAGCGTTACTGGTTCTCGGCGGCGGAGGAATCCGAGCTGAAACTGCGCAACCAGGCCTATTATGCCTTGCCTACCGAAGCGGAAATGATTCTCCATTGTTTCAGACTGCCGGAGAAAGGGGAAGACTTCAAACTTTACTCGGCAGTATACTTGTTCAATATCCTGCTGAAACGATATCCGGCAGCCATGCGCGGCATCACGATAAACAAAATGGGAAGAATCATGAATTCCCTGGGAGCGGAACGGATGCATACCACAACAGGAAATATGTATAAACTGGTAGCACTGGCCGGGTAAAAACATCCCTGAAGCTATTATGAAGGAATTTATAATGATTCCTTCATAATAGCCTTCTGTATATCAACACATTACCCTTCCATGAAGGATTTGAACAATTTTATCGCTTATTTTAATTCCGATGTACCACCATCTTCTTATTCCGGCCGGTAAACCTGCAAAGGCAGCTCACCTTTCAAGGCTCCCAACGCATTATAAGCCAGCGAGCCCATCTCGTCTTCACCGGGCATCAGCACAACCGGCGCCAGATAATCAATCTGTTCCTTGAGAATCCCTACACAGTAATCACTATGGGCAATGCCTCCCGTCAGAATAATGGCATCCACCTGCCCACGGAGCGTGACATACATGGCCCCTGCCTGTTTCGCCACCGTATAGAGCATCGCATCCAATACCCCTTTATAAGGCTCCTCGCCTTCGGAAGCTTTCCGGGCAATAGTCACCACATCATTCATACCCAGATGGGCAGTCAGCCCCCCTTTGCCATTCAGCATCTTCTTGATCTGCTTTAACGTATACTTACCGCTGAAGCACAATTCCGCCAACTGGTCGGCAGGAATGGTTCCCGCACGTTCGGGAGAAAACGGCCCCTCACCGTTCAAGGCATTGTTAACATCAATCACCCGTCCTTTGCAATGGGCACCCACCGATATGCCACCCCCCAGATGCACCACAATCAGATTCAACTCTTCATAATGTTTCCCGATGGAAGCGGCATATTTACGCGATACCGCCTTACTGTTCAAGGCATGGAAGATGGAAATGCGCTCTATCTCCGGTATTCCCGTCAGGCGGGCGGCCGGTTGCAGCTCGTCTACCACTTCGGGATCGGCAATGTAGGCGGGACAATGGCATTCCCGGGCTATTTCATCGGCAATCAGCGCGCCCAAATTACAGGCGTGCTCCATCCGGGCGTTGAGCAAATCGTGTTTCATCTGTTCGTTAATGGCATACACCCCGCCGGGCGTAGGCTTCAGCAGACCGCCACGGGCAATGACGGCATCAAAATCCAACGGAATATCCGCCTCGGCAAGCAATCGCAATACAAAGTCCTTACGGTACGCATACTGTTCGTTGACGTGGTGAAACTCCGACAAGTCATCCGCAGTATGATGGGCCCCTGCCGCCCACACCGGCTTTTCATCGATGAAAAGGGCTATTTTGGTAGAAGTAGAGCCCGGATTAATCACAAATATTTTCATAGTTTCAATAATTTATCAATTTGCGAATGAGCCAAAACCATGCGGCAACACAGCACAGCCAATTGACACACCGGCAAATTGGCACATTGCCACATTATTTATCCGGCCACGCAGGCCAATGCCAGACTGTAATATTTCGAATTACCGGAATCGGCACGCGACGGAACCACTACGGGAGAGGCCGTACCTCGCAACATACCTGCCATGTTGGCGTCACCAAACAATGACACCGTTTTATAGAATGTATTTCCCGACTCGATATTGGGAAAGATCAACAAATCCGCATGTCCCACCACCGGCGAGCTGATTCCTTTCACCTCACCGCTATGCGCATCACATGCCGTCTTCACATCCATGGGTCCGTCCAAGTACATGTTTCCGTAAGCACCGGCGGCGGCACGTTCCTTTAAAGTCACATAATCCAGTGTATGAGGGAATTTCTCGTTTACTTTTTCCGTACAATGAATCAAGGCCACACGGGGAGCTTCTATTCCCATGCGGCGGCATACCTCCAGATCATACCGCAGCATCGCCTCGAATTGTTCCAAGGTAGGACGGGGAATGACCGCTGCATCCGAGAAGAACAGCAATTTCTTGTACATCGGGATCTGTGCCACCGTGATATGGCTCAGCACATTCCCTTTCGGCAGGATACCATGTTCCTTATTAAGCACGGCCCGCAATAAATTATCCGTATTGATAATCCCTTTCATCAACACGTCCGCATGTCCCTCACGTATCAGCGAAACAGCTTCCTGGGCTGCTTTATCGGGACTTGTCGCCTCGTATACTTTCACATGATCCGGATATTGAAGGCGGATATATTCCGAGTTCAGCAAATGGGGCGTATCCGCCACCAATAAGAAATCGGCAAAGCCTTCGTGCAAACTGCGGGTTATAACGTATTCGGTATGAGGGTCATTGGGGCAAACAACCACCACACGTTTCCGCTCTTTCAACGAACGCAAACGGCATATCAGGCCGGCGAAGTCTTGTATAGGTTCCATGGTCATTAGATTTTTAGCAAATATGAAAAATAAATCTGAATTTATCCCTATCTTTGCTTAGTTTCTATGAATAATTTAACTTATGAAAACGTTTCAAACATTTGACATTTCAGCCGAGTACGATGCCATACACCGCACCTTTCCCTGCCACAAAGATGCTCCAGTCATAGGGCTTACCGGAAACTTCCAGGAAGGCGCATGTACTTTGCTGGAAGGATATTTCACTTCCATTCTGAAAGCAGGAGGTATTCCTTTCATTATTCCTCCTGTTGACGAAACTAACAGTTTGATAAACTCACTGAATGCATTGGATGGCTTGCTACTGACCGGCGGTGCGGATATCAATCCCTTGTTCCTTGGAGAAGAACCGATAAAGGAATTACACAGCATAAATCCCCGGAGGGATCGTCAGGAGTTATTGCTTGCCAAACTGGCCGCCGACCGGCAGATACCGATTCTGGGAATATGCCGCGGCATACAGGTGATGAACGCCGCTTTTGGAGGCAGCCTGTATCAGGATATCCACGTACAGATGGAAGGGGAACGGATCAAACACGATCAGGATTTGGGACGGGGATATGCCTCGCATACGGTCCGGATAGAGAAAGATTCCTTACTCTATAAATTGTTTGAAACAGAAATATTGCCGGTCAATTCGTTTCACCATCAGGCGGTAAAGGAGGTTGCGCCGGGTTTCAGGGTAACTGCCCGCTCATCCGACGGAGTCATTGAAGCGATGGAATCTACCGAATGCAAGTCCATGATGGGAGTACAATGGCATCCGGAATGTTTCATTCTGGAAAACAATACCTGTATGATGCCGGTATTCCACTGGCTTATACAGGAATCCACTTCTTTCAGAGAAGCCAAAAAACTTCACAACCGCATGATAACGCTGGATTCACATTGCGACACTCCCATGTTCTTCGATCAAGGAATAAACTTCGCCACCCGTGACAAGAAAATCCTGGTAGACCTGCATAAGATCCGCCATCGTGGCGTGGTGTACATGACACTTTGCCACAACGGAAATAATGATATCTGCGGCTCTGCCCGTTATAATGAGGAAGGACTGGGCGTAAGCACATTCGGTGAACAGGTGATAAAAGAAATGAACCGTGTGGGAATGATGGTAGATGTTTCTCATGCCGGAGAGAAAAGTTTCTATGATGCACTGGCAATCAGCGGCAAACCGATCGTAGCCTCTCATTCTTCGGCCCGTGCCCTTTGCGACCATCCGCGCAATCTGACGGATGACCAATTGAAAGCATTGGCAGCCAAGGGGGGGGTGGCACAGGTATGTATGTATGGCGGATTCCTGCGCAAGAACGGAGAAGCTACCATCAAGGATGCCATCGAGCATCTGAACCACATGGTAAATGTCATGGGCATAGAACATGTAGGGATAGGAACCGATTTTGACGGTGACGGCGGCATCACAGGCTGCGCTTCGGCATCAGAATTGATAAACTTTACACGCCGGCTGCTGTTGGAAAGATACAGTGAAGAAAATATCCGCCTCATTTGGGGTGGAAACTTCCTGCGCGTTATGGAAGAAGTACAAAGAAAATAACGTAACTTTGCGGCGCAGCCCCCTTCCATATAAAGGATAATGCACAAATAAATAACAGAAGAATAAGTATGAAGATAAGAAATGTTTTAGTAATCCCGTTCTTGCTGCTTGTATTGACAGCCGTTTCGTGCGGAAACAGTAAAAGCAGAAACGACCGGACAGAAACCGTAGACAAAGAAGTGATCAAGGCTCCCGACTGCTTTGCGCCCATTGGGACAGCCGCCCGTATGCCGACAATGATCCCGACCCGAAGAATCACCATACTCCTATACTGGGAGTGAATGATGGTGCCAGCGGTGTGGGGGTGCTGCTGGAAATCGCCCGTCAGATACAGAAGGAACAACCTGCCCTAGGTATAGATATCGTATTTTTCGATTCGGAGGATTATGGAATTCCCGAATTTTATGACGGCAAGTACAAACAGGACACTTGGTGTCTTGGATCACAATACTGGGCACGTACCCCACATGTTCAGAACTATAATGCACGCTATGGAATCTTGCTGGATATGGTAGGAGGAAAAGATGCCACGTTCTATTATGAAGGTTACTCGGCCCGCACCGCCCGTTCCGAAATGAAGAAAATCTGGAAAAAGGCACATGAGCTGGGATATGGCAAATATTTTGTAAAAGAAGACGGCGGTGAGACGGTGGACGACCATATCTATGTCAACAAGTTGGCGCGTATCCCGTGTGTGGACATCATTAACTATGATGCCGACAATCCGCAAAGTTCTTTCGGCTCTTTCTGGCATACGGTAAACGATACGATGGAAAACATTGACCGTAACACGCTGAAAGCGGTAGGACAAACAGTGATGGATGTGATTTATAATGAGAAATAAATGATAAAATAATGAAAACAATAAACGAACTTCAGAACGAAGTGATAGAAGAGTTCAGTGATTTTGATGACTGGATGGACAAGTATCAATTGCTCATAGATTTGGGTAACGAGCAGGAACCACTCGCCCCCGAATATAAAACAGAACAAAACCTGATAGACGGTTGCCAGAGCCGCGTATGGCTGCAAGCCGATATGGAAGACGGCAAAGTGGTGTTCCAGGCGGAAAGTGACGCCTTGATTGTAAAAGGTATCATTGCCCTGCTTATCAAAGTAGTCAGCGGACATACTCCGGATGAAATATTAAGCAGTGATTTATACTTTATAGAGAAGATAGGTTTGAAGGAACATCTGTCGCCCACCCGCAGCAATGGCTTGCTGGCAATGGTAAAACAGATGCGTATGTATGCGCTGGCTTTCAAGGCAAAAATGGCGAACTAGTGATTAGTGGTTAGTGATTACTAACCACTAAAAAATCATCGTCCCAGCCGCTTGGTATCGACATCGGTACGTTTCTTCTCTTTGTATCCGCCGAATTTATAGAGGAATGAAAATGTAAAGCTACGATTGTCCCAATTCATTTCTGTCCGGTTCCGTTGCTGCCCCCACGCCAGCCGGGTGGTCATATTCGATGTATTAAGAATATCATTTCCTTTCAATATCACCTTCGTCTTTCCATCCGGAGAAGCCCACTGAAGTGAAGTCGAAACATTACAAATAGGACTTAAGTTATACACCCCTTGTATGGCACGTGATTGGTAAAAACCAGCCAACGTACCTATGATATTCGGTTTCTTCGATAAGATGAATGTGTTTGTGGTATTCAGAATGACGCTGAATTTATGCCGGTTGAATGCAATATCATGGAAATGGCTGTTCTTGTCATGAGAGAACAGGCCGAAAGCAAAAATGCGCCCGTTCCACCATGTACTCACTTTATAAGAAGCCATAGTCTGTATGGTCCATCTTTTCTGAAAATCATAATTCACAAACTGATTCACCTCCGCCAGACGGTCGGGCAATTGATAAGGGAGCTGCACAAAGTAATCGGGTGTGTAATTGTAATTCACCCCTATCATATATCTATTCTTATACAGATAATTCAAGTCGAGCGAATAATTGGAACTTGGCTTCAGGTCGGGATTTCCATGAGCCTCGGTATAGCTGTCCACATACTGTATAATAGGTTGCAACTGCCAGTAAGCGGGATATTTACGATTACTGGTGAAAGACATTTGCAAGGTATGTCCATCTGCCGGAGTATAAGTTGTGTTTACAATGGGATACAGCATCCAGCTATGGCGTTCCCCGGCATGATAAAGCTCTGCGGCCAAGGAAACTTCGGCAGAGAACTTCTTCCCAAAACTATGTGAAGCGCCGGTGTACATATTCAGAGTATATTCTTTTCGAAGCAGTTTCTCGGAATTATCGGGAATCAAGGCTCCTGTTTCACCATCCCGATAGAACTGGTAGCTGTTATCGTGTGTGGCAGTGTACTTTACACCATAATTTATCTCGGTTCCACCTTGCAAGGAATGAAGCTGGTTGGCATAGAATAACCAGCGGTTGATACGTTGGTTGCTGTCATAATTCAATGTCCGGCTGACATCCTGCATATCTTTCTCCAGAAAGGTCTGTGACGGATTGGAGAAAAAAAGGAAATCCATTCCTGCCGAAAGGCCGAAAGAAGATTGATAATCGGCCGCCACATTATGTAACTGGCGGTCACCGTCATCCGTTTTATCACTGTGGGCTGTTCCACGCATTTTTGTACAGTCCTGCCCATAGCGGTATTGTGTATTGTAAACCACACTCAACAAGTTCTTCTTCCCGAAATCATAATCCGCCCCCAAGCGGAGGTTATGCCGGCCGCCATACCCTTTAGCCTCTGTTTTCAAATCCAACTCGTGTACGTCCCCCGCCATAGTGTGCCATGACTGTTTGTCCAATCCGAAAGTGGTATGTTTGAACCCGTATGAATACATCACATCCGCCGAAAAGCGCCGGGAAGTGTAGAGCAAATTTCCACGGCCTGCAATGTCTTCCCTGCGGGACTGTTCATACATAGCCGCCACTTCACCGGACCAAGAAGGCTTCTGCCCGATATTCGATTTTAGAATAACATTCACCATGGCTCCACGAATGCGGTAACGTGCCGGAGCAGCATACATGATTTCCGCTTTCTCCAGACGACTGACAGGGGTATTCTGAAGCACGGACTTCAAATCGTCCTTGTCCAGTGTACTTACTTTTCCATTTACTACCAAAGTAATACTGCGCCCCCCCAAAGTGAGATTGCCATCTTGTTCCACGATGCCGGGCAGTTCCTTTACCGCCTCGTAGGCGTTATTCACCGGAAGCCGCTCTACCATACGGGGTAAGTCATAGACCAGCTTTCCCCGCTCGGCCTTTACCACCGGACGCTCCCCTTTGACCAACACCTCCGGCAATTGTTGGAAAAGGCTGTCCATATAGGTATAATTCACATCATTCTGCGCTTGTGCCGCAAATGCCGACAAGCATAAACAAAAGATAATCACTGTCCTCATCATCGTTTTATTTTTAATGTCCATGCAAAGTAAAGGTGAAAAATGTGCCGTATGTGTTACCGCCGGCTTATGAAGTCTTATTTAGTGTTATCAAAAGAAAGAGAATACTTATTTTGTACCTATTTTTGCCAAACCATGAAGATACCGTTTAAAGCCATAGCCGCATTGATTATCCTTTCGCTGATAGGCGTCTTTGCCTATCAGGCATATTGGTTGACAGGATTATACACCTCGATGAAGAAGGATATGGACAATTGCCTGATAGAAACATTACAGGTGAGTGACTACAATGAAATGATGGAACGGTGCGACTCCGTGAAACGAAGCAACGAAACCATAAATGGCTATATCGAATCCAGTATCAATCTGGACAGCAGTGCTTTGATTACCAAAGTTATAGAAACCGAGCCTTTCAAACAGCAAAAAAGATTTGGTCTGGAAATCAATGAACCGGTATCTACTACCATCGACAAAAACGGTACACTGGAACTGCTCACCAAATACTTCCAACGGGGTATCCACAGCCAGCTGGACCTTTTCACGGAAATCAACCTGCACACTTTCGACAGCCTTTTTACAAGGACACTTGCCATGCGCGGAATCATCTACCTGCCTCACCGCATCGAAATAGTGAATTTACGTCAAGACAGCACGGTCGTACAAGGACTCAGCTCACCTCAAAAATACAGGCCGGGCAAAGAAGCAGTGAGCTACTATTACAATTATGACTTGTACAACAAAATGGCATACCGGTTATGGGTGGAACCGACAAATACCATCGTCTTGCAACAAATGAAGGGGATACTTTATACCTCTTTCTTTATCATTATTATATTGGGGGTATCATTCTGGTTTCTTATCCGTATCATCTTAAGGCAGAAAAGTGTAGAAGAAATGAAAGAGGACTTCACGCATAACATTACTCACGAACTGAAAACTCCGATAGCCGTAGCCTACGCCGCCAACGATGCATTACTGAACTTCAACGGAGCAGAAAACCTGACGAAACGACAGAACTATCTTCAGATTATCCAAACCCAGCTGAAACAGCTCAGCGGACTGGTGGAACAGATCCTTTCCATGAGTATGGAGCAACGGAAGAACTTCCGTCTGAACTATGAACCTGTCGAACTGAGGTCTATGTTGGAAAATCTGATAAGTCAACATAGATTGAAAGCTGATAAGCCGACTGAGTTCAAACTCATTATGGAAGAAAACATAACCCTACGTGCAGACCGCTTGCACCTGTATAACATGATCAGCAATCTGATAGACAATGCTATAAAATATTCCGATGAAAAGGCATATATTTACATTTCTGCAATACGCTGCAACAATCCATGCAACGGTGACCGTAACGCTTATGTGATGCTAAAGATACAAGACAAAGGAATAGGTATTCCTGCCGACAGACAAAAACATCTGTTTGATAAGTTTTATCGGGTTCCGACCGGTAATCTGCATAATGTAAAAGGATATGGATTAGGACTTTATTATGTAAGAACAATGATAGAACAGCATAAAGGAACTGTTTCCGTGGAAAGCAGCACAGGAAAAGGCAGTACCTTTACACTTAAAATTCCCGAATAAGCAAATGGAAAAGATACACGTTTTATTAGTAGAGGATGAACAGACTCTTGCCATGATTATCAAGGACACACTGGAAGAACAGGATTTTATCATTACTACCGCCGGAGATGGTGAAGAAGGCTTAAGAAAGTTTTTCGAACAGAAACCGGACGTATTGGTAGCCGATGTCATGATGCCCCGTATGGATGGCTTTGAAATGGTACGCCGCATCCGCCAATCGGATAAAGCAACCCCGGTATTATTCCTCACCGCCCGGTCTGCCATCAATGATGTAGTAAAAGGATTTGAACTGGGAGCTAATGACTATCTGAAAAAACCATTCGGTATGCAGGAGCTTATTGTACGCCTCAAAGCCTTGATGCACAAAGCTTTTGTGGAAAAAGAAATAACCAATACCTACACCATCGGAGGATATCAGTTCAACTCCGTCACCCAACAACTGGATTTTGCAGGGAACATACAAGAACTCTCCCACCGGGAATCGGAAATCCTAAAACGCCTGTGTGAGAACCGGAATGAAGTGGTGAACAGCCAAAGCATCTTGTTGGAGCTATGGGGAGATGACAGCTTCTTCAATTCACGCAGCCTGCATGTATTTATTACGAAATTACGCCATAAACTGTCCAAAGACCAAAGCATACGGATTGTGAATGTAAGGGGAATAGGTTACAAACTGATTATAAACTAACACTTCTTCCCTCTAATCAAGACTTTCTGCCCGCCGGACAAGGTAGTGGCAAAGATATAATCATCTCCTCCCTCTTTCAGTTTCAAACGTTTGCGAAGTTCCGCAACCGATAATGGAAAGTTGCGGATCGTAATATTCGCCTTGTCCATATCCATCAAGAACGCTTTCAATTCCTTTTTTCCAAAACCCGATACGGCCTCAACCCGGAAACGACGTCCCGGAAAATCCGGAACCAAAGAAACAGAGGTATATAAATGGCTGTTGAGGTGAAGTTTCGCCACAGGATAGGTTTGTGTGAGAGAACGAAAAGCACCGGCTTTCAATATAGCGGCATTCGGTTCATACAAATAAGTTCCGACTTCATCGGCCAAAAGACAGGGCGATGTTTTTTCCCGCTTCAAGGTAAAGGTGTAATGCCGGCTCTCCCCGTTGCCTACAATATGTTCGCAATGGATGCTTACCTCCGATGAAACGGACTCTTTTTGCAGTATCAGCAATAACTCCTTGCACTCGTTATTCACAGCGACAATGTGTACCGCACGAACTGTTTTCAACTCGTTCAATGCCAATGACAGATCCAGCATAGGCGATAATTTCACCATCACTTTCTTTGCCTTATCAACCAGCAAAGGCTCCAAAACAGTAACATCCGGCTCGCAATCAGAGATGGCAACCGTCTTTCCACCGTGTCCGTCTCTTCTGGCAGGGTCTAAAAACAAGCAATCTACCGGAAGCATTTCCTGCAAATAGGATACCCCGTCCCGGTTGTGTATCCGAATGTGCCCCAACCCCAACAAAGGGAAATTATGCAAAGCCAGCTCACAAAGTCCTGACTGCCTTTCCACATAATCAGCCTGCTTGAAATTCCGGGAGATAAAGCTGCAATCAATACCGAAACCTCCGGTTAAATCGGCAAAAGTATCGCCTTCCAACAAAGAGGCCTTATACAAAGCAGTTGCTTCGGAAGAACATTGCTCCATAGACAAATGAGGGGGATACCATAATGCAGAAACCGGATACCATGAAGGTATCTTGCGGGCCGCCACCTGCCGTCCGGCAATTTGTGTGACAGCTGCCGCCATGTCTACATCGGGATATTTCTTACTTTGCAAAGCAAGTGTACGCGTATCGTCCTCTCTGTGTTCTTCGATGAAATGGAGTGTTTTTGTTGATATTTCCATCCTTTATCTAATTACTTTATAGTTCCGTTTTGCCTCTTCACGACTGCGGAAGTTGAAATGCCACCACTCACTGCGCAAAGGTTTATAACCCGCATCCGTCATGACCCGGCGCAGCAGCAAACGGTTTTTCCGTTCCTGCGCTGTAATGATTCCCTGCTGTACCATTGCCGCCTCGGTATCTATGTGTGCTTCCTTGCCCAAATGATCCACCTTGGTCCCCATAGGCAAAGGATTTCCTTTTTCATCTGCAATACTCACATCCACCGCCAAACCATAATTATGCAACCCTCCTCCCCGGGCCGGATTGGATACATATATATTTTGGGAAGTACCTTTTACCACATTCCACATTTTCTGCTGCACGGACATGGGACGGGCGGCATCATAAATAATCAGAGAATAACCGGGATACAACTCTTTCAACCGCTTTTGCGCTTGCAACAAGGCTTTGGCAGCCTCGGGATGAAGATAGGCCTCCTGCAAATCCTCATAAAGGACTTTCCCGGTAAAATTGTCGGCACGGGTATACATCAAATCTATTTTCAATGTCGGGTCCATCCGGCCTACATTCACCAATCCCAAAGAATCAAGATAATGCTCCATCCTGCTTTGCGAGAAAGCGGGACAGAGCATTATCAGCAATGATATAAAAATAAAAACAGACTTCATCTACAGCGGTATCTTTCTTACTATTATAATACAGACCTCAGTAACTCAGGAATCTCAATATTACAGCATTCCATCTCCTTCAGTATTTTCTTTCCTTCCGCCGTAAGCGAGAAATACATCTGGCGTTTGTCACAATCTCCCAAATTACGCTCTATATAGCCTTTATCCTCTACAGATCTGATAACCTTAGAAGTATTCGAATTAGAAAGCCCCAATTGCTCTGCTATCTCTCCCGAGGACAGGCGTTTCTTTCTGGAGAGACAGCACAGCAACATTCCTTCGTTCAGACAAAGGTGGTGCGCCTTTTCAAACCGTGTTTCAAATTCTGCAATAGCGCGATAGAGATCTCTTATTTTACATAAAGTTTCCATATTGCTCTTTCTTCTTGATGCTATTGCACAAAAGTACTTATTTTTTCAATAAAAACTCATCAATAGCCTTTTTAAATGACGCTTTGGGCATAGCCCCCTGTGCCATCTCCGGCTTTCCTTCCATGGGGATGAACAGAATGGACGGAATACTCCGTATACCAAACGCGCCTGCCAGTTCCTGTTCTTTCTCCGTGTCCACTTTATAAATCACAATCTGGCCATCGTATTCTTTTGCCAATTCGTCCAAAATAGGAGCTACCATTTTGCAAGGACCACACCAGTCAGCATAGAAATCCACAATAGCCGGTTTGTCACCTTCATATTTCCACTCTTCCGGGTTTTTCTCGAAATTATATACTTTCGCCAAAAATTCAGCTTTAGTCAAATGTATGACCTTTCCATTTCCTTCTGTTGCCATAGTTTCTTCTTTTACAGGGTTATTATTACTGCTTCCTCTGCCGCAAGCTGTTGTGGCAGCCAGCACAAGGGCTAAAAAAAATAAAATCGTTTTATTCATACTTATTCCTCCTTCTTTATCTTTCTATGCTCCGGCATAAATGAACTGAGCAACAATCCCCCCATTGCCGCCCCCCAAATGGAACTGTTGACAGGAGAAGAAGTGATAGGGCAAGTCCCAGTGGTGCAACCTACATACCGCCAATACAAATATCCTCCTACCATTCCTGCCACAATACCAAGCAATGTCCATCCATACCTTTTTATAAACTCTTTTTTCATACTCTTCTTCATAATTAAAACCGGACTCTGTTATGTTATCTCCTTTAATTATTTCCTCAGGAAACTTTTTCCAAATATATTCCATACTTTCCTATATAACAAATTTCCTTAGGAAAATATTTAAATAATAACTTTCCTTCACGATTCGGCACCTACATTTACACAATATTCAGCAACACAAAAGGTCAAATCATTATACAACAACTATTTCCCGGCCCAAGACAGCACCACAGGACTCTCTACACGCACTCCGTATTCAGCCGCTTTTTCCAGTATATTCCTCGCCAACTCAGGCTTCTGATCATCACTAGCATAACGGAAATAGGCTTCCGCCGCCCGCACATGTGCCGCATCGGGCATCGGGAAAGCACGCTCTTCAGGAATTCCGAAATCAGAACTGCTCAGTTCTCTACGCTCTTCGGCATCCAACCGGTCTGATTCTACTGGTTTCATAAACTATAAGGTTTTAAAGTGAATAATCTTCATAAGAAAACAGAATGAATGGAATAAAGATGGCAGGAAAGTGTTAATCTATCACATTTTTCACGGATTACTTAAAATAAGAAAACTATTAATGCTGTTATTTCCAATGATTTATTATTTTTGTACCCACCTAGATAAACACAATGACCATGAAAAACAAACTATATTTTATTATAGTAGCCACGCTGCTGTGTCCAACATCGCTATATGCACAATCCGGCACTGACAAACGATCCGTTCTATCCTTTCAGACAGGTCCTACCCTCTACACCGGAAAGCTGATAGGAATAGCAGGATATTCCTCGAATTTGCGCAACGGCATAGGTTGGTCAGGAAGTTATACTTACCTGGTAGGAAACAAGCCTGCCATTAGAGCCGGATTCGGAATACTTTATCAAGGCAGCCGGTATACAGGCAACACGACAAATACCACAGACAAGATTCAAACACACTATTTTGCTCCACAGTTCTCCCTGCATTGGCTGAAACAACAATTCGATTGGTATTTTACTACCGGAACCGGATACCAGTTATATAAAGACGACAGTATGGTATATGATAAACCACGAAAAGTATCCATGAACAAATGGGCGGCAAACTTTGGAGTAGGCGGAGAATACCACCTTTTCACCCATTGGGGGATCAGTGCAAGGATAAGCTATATCCTGGCGTATTCCGGTGAATATTCCGTCCGCTACCATCATAAAGAATGGATGGTACAACCACATTATCCGATGAACGGTTCGGATGACATTTCTCAATTATCTTTCTCGGCAGGTATTAACTATCACTTTTAAAAAATTCAGACCATGATTAAATATCTTAGTACAATAGTATTAACTGTCGCGTTATGCTGTGCCTGCGATGGAGAAGACTTTTCAGCAGATCCTACTCTCATGCCACCTGCCACTCAGACAGGCGCCAATACCTTTGGCTGTCTGATAGACGGCTGGGTATATACAGGACAACGCTATGGACCGGACCATAAAGCATCCTACTATCCTGCTTATAATGAAGATGAAAAAGCAACAGTCCATGTATACGTTTGGGTAGATGACAATACGTCTATTTCTTTCAATATCATTGACCCGAAAGAAAAAAATATCACCGTTTACAGTGATATTGAAAAGATGGATAATGACCAGACTATCTATACCGACGCCGTATTCAAAGATGGTAATAAACAAGAAGAAAGACTGGAAGACGGCATTGTCAATATTACCCGCTTTGATTTGAACAACAGAATAATCAGCGGAACTTTTGAAGGAAGAAGAGTGACAGAAGGGCGTTTTGATTTAACATTCTAACATATACCCGTTGACAACTTAAGCTCAGCTTGCCAACGGGTAAATTAATCTCTTTTTTTATTTTATCCTATCATACTGATCGTTCGCACTAATCTCCGTGTATTTAGGCGCATCAATCATTTCCACCAAAGCACGTAACACAGGCCCTTCACCCATCGGATCATTTTCCTGAGTGGGACGATTATAATAAAATACGGTGGAAGGCATAATACCTGTACCGACACAAATAGCCGTCACATCACCATTCTCTGAAATTTTTGACAACATTCCTTTGAATCCCTGCCATGCTACATAAATGAAATCCGGATGCAACCATCCTTCCTTCACACCTTTAGCTATGCCAAATACAAACATAGAACTACCGGTAATTTCTTCATAAGAATCTTCTTTATCCAACAACTGATGCCACAAACCGTTTTTCCCTTGATACCGCGCTACCTATAGTTCCATCGGCCAAACGAGGTTCTGAAACCATAATATGATGATTGGTTGTTTCAATATATTTTTGAAAAGCATCATCTGGATGACGCTGGTTCAAAGTTATCAAACTAGCCCCCATAGGACCGTTGTCATCCAAACGCTTGTTTCTATAAATCATATGCCAAGTAAGACGGGGAACCGCTCTCCATCCTCCTTCACGGAAAGTCTTATCATACAAACGATGAAAATAGGACTGGTTAGTCTTATCAAAAATGAACTTCATATTCTTCAGCACATAATCCTCATATTTCCGGTTCTGTATTTTATCACCCAACTCCATCAAAGCCATATTTGTTACTCCGTTTGTGTAATGCCAATTCAAATATTTACTATTGACACGCATATCCGGGTTTAAAGAAACATTATCCAAAGAAGTGTATACTTTACCTGTTTTTACATCCTTGAATTCATAAACCGTAGAAGCAACAATACGATCGGCTATCTTTATAGCCATCTCTTTAGCCACAGCATTGTCCTGTGCCAATAAAGGAAATAATCCCATTGCAAACAATAAAATGCCTGCACAACCATAACGTTTAACCATACAACCTAAATTTAATTTTTTATTTTTATACTAACAACCTCTATATTCCACCGAAATAAAAAGTCCGGCTATCTTTTTATGTAAATTTACTAAAATGTTTGCATGAAAGGTTTAGCTCCACACACGCTGCAAGTTTTTGAAGCTGTTTCTAAGTTGGACTGCATCAAATCCTATCTCTTGGTAGGTGGCACTGCCTTGTCATTGCAAATGGGAACTCGGCAAAGTGAAGACTTGGACTTTATGAAATGGCGTACCTCTAAAACAGAGAAAATGGAAGTGGCATGGTATCAGATAGAGAAACAATAGTGAAACAACAGCTATATATTAGGAGTAAATCAACCAAGAGCAACAGATTTATATCTGGAGGATCTGCAAACAAAAAAGGCTGTATTCCGTTAGGAATCAGCCTTTTAGTTTGTGGACCAGCCTGGGCTTGAACCAGGGACCTCCAGATTATGAG